>Ga0101945_1000082_pt1 | contig 245457 bp, 193 predicted proteins | sample DewCreD2012metaG_2_FD_75246 | JGI IMG/M metagenome (GOLD analysis project Ga0101945, IMG submission 75246) | Hot spring sediment bacterial and archeal communities from British Columbia, Canada, to study Microbial Dark Matter (Phase II) - Dewar... ... | reverse complement strand
AGGAGATAGGAAATAGGAGATAGGAAATAGGAGATAGGAAATAGGAGATAGGAAAAAGGAGATAGGAAATAGGAGATAGGAAATAGGAGATAGGAAATAGGAGATAGGAAATAGGAGATAGGAAATAGGAGATAGGAAATAGGAGATAGGAAATAGGAGATAGGAAATAGGAGATAGGAAATAGGAGATAGAGAGCAAAAACAAAAATAGTCTATCAATATTGATTTTCTAACTTCTAACTCCTAACTTCTAACTTCTAACTCCTAACTTCTAACTCCTAACTTCTAACTCCTAACTTCTAACTCCTAACTTCTAACTCCTAACTCCTAACTTCTAACTCCTAACTTCTAACTCCTAACTTCTAACTCCTAACTTCTAACTCCTAACTCCTAACTTCTATCTCCTAACTTCTATCTCCTAACTTCTAACTCCTAACTTCTAACTCCTAACTTCTAACTCCTAACTTCTAACTCCTAACTTCTAACTCCTAACTTCTATCTCCTATCTCCTACCTCCTATCACCTCTCAATCACTTGACAGCCGTCTATCGGCACTTTAAGATACGTTCAATCGGTGTTTGCCGAATGATGGCACGTTTCATTCCAACTAAAGGAGTCTGCCAACCATGGTGTTGTTCTCGCGGCGAACTGTTCGCCTCTGGTTACTCTGTTTGCTCTGTATCATGATTATCACTGGCTGTGCATCACGGCCAGTTGTATTAACTGGAACAGTTACCGATGCCTACACCGGTGCACCCGTTCCCAATGCTACGGTAGCGATTGGCGATCTGACCCTAACCACTGATGAACAGGGGCGTTTTCAAACCGAACGCTGGCGACCCGAAGACACGCTGGCATTACAGGCACCAGCGTATGAGCCGATAAGTCTACCCCTGGCCAGTCAACCCGGTGTGGGTGAGAGCGGTGTCTTTACAGTCACGATTACAACAGCGCTTCGTCCCAACGTCCTTAGTGGTCGGGTAACCGATGCGTACACCGGCGCGCCGGTCAGTGGGGCCGAGGTGCTGTTGAATAATGACGATACCCTGCGCACAACGACTGATGCCGATGGGCAGTACACGCTAGCCGGTGTGCCTGAGTCGTTTACCGTGACGGTACGCGCACCTGATTACGCTCCGGCGAGCGAGACAATTTCACGCGCGACCAGACTCGACGTCAGTGTGCGCCCGAACACGTTGCGCGGCCAGGTCACCAATGTGTATACCGGCGAACCCATAGCTGGTGCAACGGTGACACTGGCTGATGTGCGAACGACGACGGATGCCGAAGGGCGTTATCTGCTTCGTGATCTTCCTGCCGAACAGGGTGAGATCACTGTCGAAGCCGATGGTTTTGCAACAACGACACAACCGTTTACCCGCACGACAAGTCTCGACGTCACGCTTCGTCCCGATACGCTCATTGGACAGCTTATCGACGCTACTACCGGTAAACCGGTGCCCAATGCGGCGATTATCGCCACCGAGACTCTGACCTCAACTGCCGTTGCATTTACTCGCATCAACGATAGTATCGAGGGTCGCTTCCGACTGCCCGACCTGCCTGAACGTGGTTTTGTGCAGGTACTGGCTCCGGGGTATGCCAAGCGGGTGATCCCGATTGAGCCTGGTAATATGCCGCAGCAGATTGAGCTGGAACCCTTCTACGTGCGGGGAATCTACATTACGGCAGCGGTGGCATCGGTGCCACGATTGGTTGATCGTTTTCTTGATCTGATTGATCGTACCGAACTAAATGCGATAGTGATCGATATCAAGAGCGATCTGCGCGATGATCTGGGCATGGTCTACTATGACTCCCAGGTACCGCTGGTCCGTGAACTGGGATTGAGCACGCCAAGGGTCGATTTCCAATCCATCCTGGCTAAAGCGAAAGAGCGTGGCATCTACACGATTGCGCGCGTCCAGCTCTTTTCGCACGATAATGCGTTATCTGATGCGCGCCCTGAATGGTCAATCCGCCTGCGCTCAACCGGTGAGGTGTATGCCGACTATCCAGGACCTGGGATTCGTTACGCCTATCTCGATCCGACCAATCAGAATGTCTGGGATTACAATATCGCGCTGGCAGTTGAAGCGGCTCAGATGGGGTTTGACGAGATCAATTTTGATTACATCCGCTTCCCGGACTGGTTCGGTACCAGAGAAGAGTTTCGCGATAAGCTGCTGTTCAGCGAACCAATCGATCCGGTCGGCAATCCAGGTCGCATGTACGATGTCATTATCGAGTTCATGCAACGTGCCCACCACGCAGTAAATTCAGCCGGTGCCTTTATGTCAGTTGATGTCTTTGGGCGGGTAGTGAATGGCCCTTCGCTCACCATTGCGCAGGATATGGCACGGATGGGTGAGCATACCGATTACGTTTGCCCAATGCCTTATCCATCGCTGTGGTGGGGTGGACTGGAGAACATTGCGGTGCCGGTCAAATTTCCGTATGAAACGCTCCAGATTGCAGTACGGAATGGTGGCCGTCAGATGGCAGGCAGTTATGGACGGCAACGCCCATGGCTTCAGGATCACACCGATCCCTGGTCGCCGGTAGTCGTCGAATACGGCCCGGCTGAAGTGCGTGCTCAGATTGACGCCACCGAAGAGCAACCGGAAGCTGCATCGGGTTGGCTACTCTACGACTCGGCGAATATTTACAAAGGTGCCTTCAACGGCGCCGTGCGCCCAACACCATAGCAACGGAGGAGTCGTCGACGAGTTTGCAGCGGGGCATTACTTATGATCCGACACACAGGGCTGAGACTAAGCCTGCTCATCGCTCTGGCCGGCATGCTGGTATGGACGCTACCGGTCATTGCTCGCCCAGTCGCGCTGACGGCACAGGTGTCGAGCTGGCGCCTGAGCAGTGTGCGCGACTGGCAGGCCGGTGAGAGTCAAAATCTGCTGGTCGTGAACAACGCTGGTGGTGAATTACGCCTGGCAGCCGAGGCAAACGAGGGCAGTTTTCTCTCGGCGCCGTTTGAAACAGCGTTTGCAACCAACGCTGTCGGTGCTGTCTGGCGTGCCGATCTGGTTACCGGCACCGCTGTACGGTTGGAACTGCGTGCACGCACAACGCCACCTGCGAATGGCGATGAGGGCTGGGGGCCATGGCAACCGCTCGTCGTGGCCGATGAACCACCTGCTGCCGATCCAGATGCGTTTACGACTGCGGCTCCGCTGGTACTGCCAGACGATACCCGCTATCTGCAATTACGTGCGACCTTTACCAGCGAGGTACCACGCGCTTCTGCAGTGCTCAATGAGGTGACGATCACCTACCTGGCAACCCAGATTTCGCCACCGGTCTTCGCCGCCGGTTTACCACAACGGCCAATTCTGTTTGGGAAGCCCGTCTTGACACCGCGCCCGCTGCACATCGCTCGTACCGATTGGGCCGAACCGGCAGCGGCCCGACCTGATCGTCGTGATCCGCGAGGGGTCGTCATCCATCAACTGGCTGTCGATATTCCGCCATCAGCGACTCTGTCATATCTCCGTGCGTTGCTTATCTATCAGACCAGCGTGCTCGACTGGGACGATCTGATATATCACTACATTATTGACAACGAAGGGAATCTCTTTGAAGGCCGGCTGGGAGGGCCAACCTCGCTGGTGCGCCAGGTTGCCGGTAGTGAGGCGGATGTGCATGTTGCGCTACTCACGCCTGCCGATCAGGCACCTTCAGCCGCTGCCCAATCTCGACTCGTCGCCTTGCTGGCATGGCTCACCCAGACGTATGCCATCGCTCCTACTGATCTGCAACCGACCGCAACTGACGGGATATTACGCCCCGCCATCGCCGGTCATTTCGAGGTCAGTGCTACGGCGGTTGATCCGTACCCGCCAACGCGCGAACTTTTGCCATTATTGCGTACACAGGTTGACAGATCAACAGTTCGTGCACGCTGGTACTTCGCTGAAGGTAATACCGCAGGTTACAGTCAGCGGCTGAGTATGTACAATCCCGCACCACGTCCGGCTACAGCACGGGTGACACTCTTCCCCCCAACCGGGCAACCGATCATCCGTGAAATCCAGGTACCTGGTGGTGGTCGAGCTGACGTGAATGTGAATGAGATTGCTCCGAACGCAAGTGCGCTGCCGGCAATTGTTGAAGCCAACGAAGCGATTCTGGCCGAGCGCTCTATGGCTCTCACAACCGACATAGATAGCGGGCCTGGTATTGACCGCCTATCGCGGGTCTGGTATTTCGCCGAAGGGAGTACAACCAACCAGACCCAAACTTATCTCATCATCTTTAATCCGCAACCCAACGACACCAGAGCGCAGATCACGTATATGCGCCGCGATGGAACCGTCTTCGAGCAAGAGGTGCAGATCGGCGCCCAGAATCGTCTGGTGGTCGCGGTACACGATATAACGCTCCCCGATGGCTCTCGCCCGCTCGCCGATGCGAGTTTTGGGATGCGGGTCATTGCCGACCAGCCGGTTGCGGTTGAGCGCACAATGCGTTTTGGCCCGAATGGAAGCGGTTTGCATACCGGTCGAGGTATCGATACGCTCTCGCGGCGCTGGCTGTTTGCCGAGGGTACTACCGAAGGCGAGTTTCGCACCCAGTTTTTGGTGCTGAATCCGAACAATCAGCCGGCCAATGTCGAAGCAATCTTCCGTGGCCCGGATGGGATTGCGGCTACTCGCCGTTATGCAATTCCTCCACGGGCACAACTGGCAATTGATGTCAACGAAGTTGTTCCTGATCTTGGCTTCGCCACCGAAGTCATTGCGGATCGTCCCGTTGCGGTGGAGCGAGCAATGTACTTTGCCGGTGGTGCGGTCGGTACCATTGGCACCGGTGCCCAGTCTCCGGCGTACCGCTGGGTATTTATCGATGGCCGTACCAGTGATGCCAGCTACTATCTGTGTCTGTCAAATGTTAGCCCATTGTCCACCATTGCCACCATTGAGGTCATTTTTGGCGATGGAACAAAGACCAGCCTGAGTGTGCGTATTCCGGCGGGTGCCCGTTACACACTGGCGCTCCAGGAGGCATTCCCCGATGAAACGGCTGTGGCTGCCATTGTGCGCAGTAATCAGCCCATCGTGGCCGAACGCTCGATCTATCCCGGCAATGGTGTTCGTGGCGGTAGTACCTCGCCTGGTATTCCACTGCCGTAGGCGGGCAGAGGTTGTTAGCGTCTGTGGTTGCTATGAATGTTGCAGTCTGAACACCATACCTGTGGAGTGTGCCTGGACTGCAACATTCATGGTATTCTCATAACCAGCAGTGTTCCTGCTCTTACCCGTTCTCTTCCCCTATTCCCACTCAGCTCGAACCAGTTGCCGCACCCTTCCCGCGCCGCGTGATCGTGGTATACTGCTTTTGCATCCGACAAATAGTCATCTGAATTGAGGTACCTGTGGAAGAGGTTCAGCGTATTGCTGCACGTATTGTCAATAATGTCGAACAAGTCATCGTTGGAAAACGGCGGATCGTTGAGCTGGTACTGGTTGCGTTGCTCTGCCGTGGTCACGTCTTAATCGAGGATGTTCCCGGTACCGGCAAGACCATGCTGGCGAAGAGCATCGCACGCTCGATTGGTTCGAGCTTCAAACGCATTCAATGCACGCCCGATCTGCTACCGGGTGATGTTACCGGTGTTTCGATCTTCAATCAGCAGACCCGCGAGTTTGAATTTCGGCCTGGGCCGATTATGGCGCAGATTGTGCTGGCCGATGAGATAAACCGGGCAACACCGAAGACGCAGTCGGCGTTGCTTGAGGCGATGGAGGAGCGCCAGATCACGGTTGATGGCGTGACACACGCTCTGCCGCAGCCGTTCATCGTGCTGGCTACCCAAAACCCAATCGAGTACGAGGGCACGTTTCCTCTCCCGGAAGCCCAACTCGACCGCTTTCTGTTACGAGTGCATTTGGGGTATGCCGACCGACTCGATGAGATCGCGATTCTGAAGCGGCAACGTGAAGGCCATCCGCTCGAAACGTTGCCAACAGTGGTTGATATGAACGATCTTTTGCATCTGCAAGAGGTGATCAAACAGGTTCATGTGGATGACCTGATTGTTGAGTATATCGTGGCGCTGACCACTGCAACCCGCGATCACGGTGATGTGTACCTCGGTGCCAGTACCCGTGGTGCGCTTGCCCTCTATCGCGCTGCGCAGGCCTGGGCCGCGCTCAACGGACGGGATTTTGTGACCCCTGATGATGTGAAGGTCCTGGCCCAACCGGTGCTCAGCCATCGTTTGATTGTCAGTCCGGCGGCACGAGTACGCAATGTGACGGCGCAGACGATTATTGATGAGGTCCTGGCGGCGGTACCGGTGCCGGGGGCGCGGGCCGGTCGGCGCTTTGAACGGATGGCTGCCGGTTGAGTCACCGGCAATGAGGGGGTCTGGCAATGGACGATCAGAAAGAAGGTGCCGTGCAGGCCGGTCGGCGTGCTGCGTTGCACCTTGCTCTCCAGCGCATTGTGTTGTTGCGTGAAACCGGCCCCAAGAGTGCAGCGTGGCAACGGGCACGGATGAGAACGATGTGGCGATTACAACAACAACTGGCCGCCGACGATGAGGCGGCGACACAATCAACGCGGATTGAAGATGATCACTGAACTGGCGCACTGGTTGGTCAATACCGGTGATCTGCTATACGGTTGGGCACTGGCATTGACCCCCGATGAACGAACGGCCCGCCGCCTGCTTCAGCGGTGGTTGCAATCAGTACGTAGCGATCCACCCGCGGTCTGGCGTGATGATGACCTGCTGGCCCGGCTCTACCAGGTTGCGGGAGCCAGTTTTGCTGACCAGCCGCTGCGGCGATTGCCGGCCCCGCCAGGAGCACCGCTCCTTGGCCCCTTACGGGCCTTACCCCTCGACCAGCGGGTAGCAGTGCTGGCATATAGTTTGCCCGGCGTTGATCAGGGTCGGCTTGCTGCCATTCTGGGGATACCGTCCGATAGCGCAATGACAACCCTTGTTCAGGCGATGCAGGCATTGGCACCAGCGCTTGGGCATACCCTCCCCTCTGAAGAGAGCAGTCGGGAGTGTTCGCTGATCCGCCAGGCGCTCATTGATCCAACCCAACATCTCCGTATCTTCGAGACGATCCGCCGGCACTTAACTGCCTGCACCCCCTGCCGACAGTTCGAGCGTGAATGGCAGGCGGTTAGTCGGGCGTTGATGTCGGCGATCCGTCATTATCGCAATACCACTGCATTACCTGATAGTGTTCGTGCCCAACTGTTGAAAACGGCACAGACACCGCAACATCGGCTTGCCCGCCTGTTACCGCTTTTGCAACTGGTAGCACTCATCAGTATTGTTGCCGTACTCGTTTTACCGGGACTGATCCGCAATCCCTTTACAGTGGTGACGACGAGTGCCGCCGAACCTGCACTGAGTGCCGCTGCCCTGATTGAACGGGCACTGGCGCACGGTGGTATTCCCGAACCAGAAGGCCCCCCCGTCTGGCAGGCCCGGTATCAGACCCTGTGGTATTTCAACAATCGCACCATTGCCCCGCTCTTTGCTGAAATCTGGCATGACCGCGATAATCCTGCCCGTCACCGCTTGCAACTGCGCCACGTCGAAGGTGGTGCGCCTTACGAATTTCAGCTCGGTGATGGGAGCCGGCGCTTCTACTATGCGCTCGATGGCGCTTATGCACCGACGTTATACGGTGATCTGCCGGTACGGGCCAATCCCAACGAGCCGGAGCTGGTGATGAGTGTGTTAACGCCTGAACAGCAAGAGGCGGCCTATCGTGCCCGTCTCACCACCGGGCCATGGGCTATCGTGCCGGCATACCTGCGTCAGGCGTCGACTGCCCCCGATCTGCGGTTGTTAGGCCAGCAACGCATCGGCGAGCGCCTGGCTTCCATCGTCAGTTTTCGCGGCATCAGTCCACTCGATCTGCCGGCAGAATCTGCCGAGTCGGTGCTGGTTTTGATGGCGATTAGCGAACAAGACGGGCATGTGCTGAGTATTACCGAGCTGGTCGGTCCGCCCGGTGGCACTCAGACCAGCCGCGTGGTCTGGCGCCTGGTTGCGTTTAACTGGCTGGTGACCGGTGAGCAGATTCGCGATGCGTTCACGTTCGAGCGGGCCTGGAATGGCAGAGCAGAAACTGAGGGCTTAGCAATTCAACCAATCGCCGATCCGGCATGGCCACTGGTGCGCGAGAATAATGTGATCGATGTTGGGGCAACGAACCTTCAGCGTCTTCCCGAAACGTTCGTACTGCCGGCGGCGATACCTGCCGGGATCGAACGTGAGCTACTGGTGCGGTTTCGTGGCTCGACCATCAACGGCGTGCTGTACACCGGTGATGGCCGTCGGTTGATCCTGACCTACGACCGCTTGCCGGGCCTCGATACGACCATTCCGGTTGAGGTGATCGGCCCCTGGCGGGTACGGATCGAACCGGTGCGTGGCCAACGTTATCGGGTAGCGATTGAGACAAATAATTCCCGACGTAATGCCGGGGTACGGCTTGCACTGGATGCGTCCGGTTTTACTATTGATGAGTTACGCACGCTGATTGGCTCGCTGCAACGGATTGACCGACTCGATGTGATCACTCGTCAATCACGCTCTGGTCAGTCGCGGTAATGATGCCCTGACAATTGAACGTATCTCGTCGCTTCGACAGTGAAGGGACGCACCCTGTGGAGTGAGCGCAGCCTTTGCACCCTATGGTACGCCGACCGGTCTCGTTGGGGTGAGAGGCCATCCAGCAGAAGGTGCCGGGCAATACTCGCCGTCATCCGAACTCGTGGTATACTCGATAAGAGCAGTTGAGCTGAAACCAATGCAACTCCGTACCGATCTGACAACCCGTGAAGAGCAGGCCGCTTATCTGGCGGAAGCGCTGGCCGGCCTTTTTCAAGGTCCGGCCCAACCGTCGCCGATTCGTGGCGGGCGGCGGGCAGCACTCCGTCGGCTGCGCGCATTTAACGTTCACCACTATGCCCGTACTCGCAATGATGTGGTGCAACGCGGCGTTTCCATGCTCTCGCCATACCTGCGCCACGGGATGCTAAGCCTGGCCGAAGTGCGCGATTCGATATTGGGCCGGTTTGGTATCACTCCAGACACCGAAAAATTTGTCAATGAGCTGGCCTGGCGGGCATTCTGGCAGCTTGTGTATGCCCATCTCGGCGACCGGATTCACCACGATATTGAGCCGGCAAAACACAAAGCTCGTGTGCCTCGGCGTCGTCTACCACCAGACGTGACTGCGGCGACCACCGGTCTGGTCTGCATCGATGAATCGCTCCGCGAGCTGTACACGGTCGGTTATATGCACAACCACGCCCGCATGTGGGTTGCGGCGTATCTCATTCACTGGTTAGGGGTTGACTGGCGTGAGGGTGCCGATCTCTTCTACCGTCATCTGCTCGACGGAGATCCGGCCTCGAATAGCCTGTCGTGGCAATGGGTGAACAGCACGTTCAGCCATAAGCCTTACATCTTCAACCGGCAGAATGTCGAACGGTTTAGCGCCGGCACCTTCTGCGCTCGCTGCCCGCTGGCAAAGGTGGGCTGTCCATTTGATGACAGTTATGAAAACCTGGCCTGGCGTCTGTTCGGGGTGACACTGGCCGAACTGGAGGGAAGGCGATGAGCGGCGGGATTGTCTGGCTTCACGGCGATAGCCTCAGCCCAACCGATCCGGCGCTGGTCGCCAACCCAACGGCGCCGGCGGTGTTTGTGTTCGATGAACCGTTTCTGGCGACGGCGCAACTGAGCTTCAAGCGGCTCTTTTTTCTGTACGAATGTGCGTTAGAGGCGATTGCCGGACGGGTCGGCAGTATCCGGCGCGGGGTTGTGGTTGACGAAGTACGCGCCTTTGCGGCTGAACACCAGGCGCTGACGGTGCATGTCACGGCCAGCGTTGCGCCGCGGTTTCGTGAGTATGTGGCTGCGTTGCGGGCCGGCGGGTTACAGGTTATGATCTACGAGCCACCGGCATTCGTGATGTGGCGTGGCGAACCACCACGCCGGTTCAGTGCCTTCTGGCGACGGGTGGCAGCCGAGGCACTTCAGGCGGGGAACTCAGCACCATCATTGCCGGCCACAGAGGAAGAGTGAACCATGGACTTTCAAGGCAAAATAGCCATCGTTACCGGCGGTGCGCAGGGGATCGGGCGCGCAACCGCTCTTGCACTGGCCCGTGAAGGGGCCGCAGTGGTAATTGCCGACCGTGATGAAGCGGCTACCACGGCACTGGTTTCCGGTATCAACGCCTGGGGCGGGCGGGCGCTGGCCGTTATCGCCGATGTCAGTGATGAAGCCGATGCGGCCCGGATTGCCAATGAAACAGTGCTAACGTTCGGCGGCATTGACCTGTTGGTGAACAACGCCGGGATTCAACAACCGGGGACAATTGAAAGCACGACCGTTCAGCTCTGGCAAGAGATTATTGCCGTGAATCTGACCGGTGTATTCCTGGTTTCGCGCTTTGTGATGCCCGAATTACGCCGACGCGGCGGTGGGGCCATCGTCAATGTTGCTTCGGTCTACGGGTTACGGGCCGAAGCTGGTTGGGCCGCTTACTCAGCCTCGAAAGGTGGGGTCATTGCGCTCACCCGGGCAATGGCGCTCGATGGCGCTGCCGATGGGATACGGGTGAATTGCGTCTGTCCCGGCATGATTGACACCTCACTGCTCCGCGCCAATGCCGCTTTGCTGAACGCACAACGTCCCGATGAAGCGTTACGCAGCTTTGCGCGGCGGGTACCACTTGGGCGCCTGGGCACCCCAGAAGAGGTGGCCAGTGTCATCCTTTGCCTGCTCAGTCCAACCGCCGGCTATCTCACCGGGGCCGTCATTACCGCAGATGGTGGCTGGGAAGCCCGGCTCTAGTCAGGAGGAGGCTGATGATTACGGTTACGGTACGCTTCTTCGCCGGACACCGCGATATTGTTGGGCGTAGCGAGGCCAGCTACACTCTGGCTGAAGGGACAACCCTCGGTCAATTGTGGGAACAACTAACTGCCGAATATCCCCGCCTGACCGGTTATACCGGACGCCTGCTCTTTGCCGTGAATCAACAGTTTGCCCAACCGACGACTGTGTTAGCCAACGGCGATGAGGTCGCCTTTATCCCGCCGGTAAGTGGCGGACGGAGTTGATGTATGGTCGAACCGTTTGTCATTACCACAGAACCGCTTGATCCAGCGCCACTGGTAGCGGCAGTCCAGACGCCCAATGATGGGGCTGTTGTCACCTTTAGCGGCGTGGTTCGCAACCACTTCGGTGGACGGCCTACGGCATTTCTGGTGTACGAAGCCTACACCGAAATGGCCGTGCCGGTGTTACGCCAGATTGCCGACGAGGCACGAGTGCGCTGGCCGATTGGGCGGGTCTGTGTCCACCACCGGGTCGGTCGGCTAGAGATTGGCGAGACGGCAGTGCTGGTTGTTGTTGCGGCTCCGCACCGCGACGCCGCCTTTGCGGCTGCGGCCTACATTATGGATCGAATCAAAGAGATTGCGCCCATCTGGAAACAGGAGCATTGGGCCGATGGTGAAGCCGAATGGCGTGAATAGGTAACGTACTATGCCGGAACTTCCTGAAGTTGAAACTGTTGCCCGCTCCCTCGCCCCGCAGCTTCAGGGACGCACAATTACCGGGCTGGCCAAACTTGACTGGCCAAAAATGCTGACACCGTCACCTGATGAATTCGCCGCACTGATTGCCGGACGGCGCATCGAGGCGATTGGGCGGCGAGCAAAGTGGCTGCTGCTGTCGCTCGATGGTGAGTGGACTCTGGCCATTCATCTGCGCATGTCGGGACAATTGCTGGTTGCCGAACCGGAGACATCTGAGGCACGGCACGTCCATTTTGCCCTCGATCTCGACAACGGGCGGCGACTCATCTTCAACGATCAGCGGAAGTTTGGCCGCGTCCACCTGCTCGACCGGCAAGGGCTGGCCGCTCTGGATGCAGTCCACGGCCCAGAACCGCTCGCCGCTGATTTTACTCCCTCTGCATTAGCCGAACGCCTGCAAAACCGCCGGGCACCGATCAAAGCTTTGCTGCTCGATCAACACCTGATCGCCGGCATTGGCAACATCTACGCCAATGAAGCGCTCTGGCTGGCCCGCATTCACCCGCTGACTCCAGGCGCAATGCTTACGCCGGAACAGATCAACGAACTACACCATGCCATCCGGCACGTGCTGCAGGAAGCTATCACCAACCAGGGCAGTTCGTTGCGCAACTACCGTGACGGTTATGGCCGACAGGGTACGCAACAAGAGCATTTTAATGTCTACGACCGGGCCGGTGAGCCGTGCCCGCGCTGTCAGAGCACGATTGAACGGATTGTGGTCGCTCAGCGGAGCACCTATTTCTGTCCGACCTGTCAGATTACCATGCAACAACCGGAATAAGTGTGTACAATACACACAGGTTGAAGATTGGTTTAAGAATTACCAGGGCCGGCTCTCCTGTGGCCGGCGGCTGCCACTCACATGATGGGGTAATCCGGTGCAAGAACCAATTCTCCTGGTGGAAGACGATCAAATCCTGCAACTCACCCTCACCACAATGCTGCGGCGCGACGGTTATGCCGTAGATACTGCACGCAACATTGCCGAAGCTCGTCTGGCGATCCTCTCGCGTCGGCCAAGAATCATTCTGCTTGACCTCGGCTTACCCGATGGCAGTGGGTTTGATATTCTCAACTGGTTAAACCTGGAACCAGATCGGCCACTCATTATCGTCACGACTGCAAACGATTCGCCGAAAGCGGCGCTTGAAGCCCTGGGACTCGGTGCCTTCGACTACCTGACAAAACCGATCAACCACGAAACCCTCCGGTACACGCTCCGTCGTGCGGTCAGCTACGATCAGCTTCGGCAGCAAGTCCGTAACTACGAAGAATTACGCAGCGAAGTGGATGAAGCGCGTCTAACCGTGCGCAGCGCAGCTCACCATATCAGCCAGGCCTTAACGGTGATCATGGGAGAAGCGCAACTGGTACGCGAAGAGATATCTGATCCAGCCCTCCGGGTCAGCCTGGATCGGATCGTGCGCATGGCCGAGGAAGCAGCCCAGACCCTCGCTACACTGCGCACGAACCGCCTGCTTGCACCGCGCGAGGGGAGTGTTGAGTGAGAGTCTGCTGCAAGACGTGCGCACCGTACAAGAACAATCATATGTCGCCAGTAGAAGTAAGGGCACGGCATGCCGTGCCCCTACTGGTGTCCGGTGATCATCGTTCAAGCGTGTCACCGGCGAGTTGATACGTGGTCGTCGGCGTTGTAGAGGCGACGCATGCGTCGTCCCTCCTGTTGTCCGGTGATCAACCGTTCAGGTGCAATAGTATTGACTGGTGTGGTATAGCTTCTATTCTACCAGGTGTGATATGAGAGGCGCTCAACGTCAGGTTGTTGCATAATGCTACGTTGGGATGATGGTTGAGAGTTATTCAACCGCAACACGTACTGCAATGACGGGTAAGATGCCTTCCAGGAATGCGTTATGGCAGTGGCCTGCCACCAAGAATATTCTTTTCCCACAAATCACCCAGCCCGTAACCGTCGAGCCACGTCTCAGTCTCCTCCATCGTCAAGCGTCTACAGACAGGCTGACCATCCTGTCGTTCAACAACAACGATGTCTTCCGGCTCAAACTGGTTAACGAGCGTTACCGATTGAGTAGCCACAATGACTTGCGTTTGCGTGGCTGCACTATGTAGCAATTCGGCCAGTACGTGTATGGCGTAAGGGTGTAACCCCATCTCTGGTTCATCAAGTAAGATGATGGCCGGAAACTTCCGTGCCGGTTGGAGGAGCAGCGTTGCCAGGCAGATGAAGCGTAGGGTTCCGTCAGAGAGAGCATAAGCATCAAAGTAGGTATCGCTGCCTCGCTCTCGCCATTCCAGTTTTATTTTGTTAGGGTTAAACGGACTGGGTCGGAGCACAAAATCATCGAAAAAGGGGGCAACCATGCGGATAACATCGACAATATTGCGATAATGGTCTGGCGCTTGTTGCTGTATATAGTACAGATATGCGGTCAGATTCGATGCATCCTGACGTAACCAATAGTTATCGTCAATATCGCCAGTTTGTTTCACTCTAGCCGAATCACTGGTATCGTGAAAGTGATACACGATCCAGCTTTGCATTGCCTCGAAGACATCCGCCGGGATACCTCTGCCGTAACTGGCCGGTAACAGACTCTCTTCGTGACCGGAACCCAACAGTGTTTCAACGGGCTTCTCGTAGCGGCGGTCATGGAAGAATGCGCGTTCCTCGGCAAACACGAAGCGATCTCCTACGGCTGGAACCAGCGCACAGCGATATCCATTTGCGATGATATTCCCCCTGGCCCGCCTATTTTTCTTCGTAAACCACAATTCAATTTGCAATGAGTCGGTGTTTTTTTGACCGAAGTGGAGTATGCGATCTGCCCCGCCGGCTCGGGCAACATACATCTGTAAATGGCGTTCAACCATTGCGCGGAGAAATGCAAAGACGCCTAAGATGTTTGATTTTCCGCTACCATTCGCACCGATCAAGATATTGAGGGGGCGTAGCGAAAATTCCAGTTCGCGGATTGATTTGAATCCCTGAACCTTGATGGTTTGCAGTTGCATGTGCCCATCCTTCCTCATGTCTTTCCCGGCACCCCGCATCCGCAAATGACCACAACCCTACCCGCCCAAAGGTTCTCTCAGTGCCTCGGTAGTGCTACGATGTCTTTACAACGTCCCTTGCCTCAGCAATTGTGTTATTCTGTATAATACGAAGCTCAAGTTTGGTACGTGATCGCGAGGGAAAGAGAGTAGATTGTTCTCTACCCCTGTATTGTACCAGAGTACACCAGTGGTATATCAAATCTTAACTCATACTGTGCATCATCGCCGAAGCGCTCAATCGTCATTGGTCAGCCCTACCCCTGCACGATGTGTTGCTGCATTATCCGCAATGCACCGGCAGTTCCCGGTGAAGCGCGCTTCCAGCTCACGAGTCATGCCCTTCACTCGGGTTACGTATCGGTACAGGTATGCACTGCGCCCCGCGCCTGCTGGTGCGCATGCCAGGTGCGGAAACGTGGCTGCCGCACGCCACACGATGCGTCACGGGCAACCCGCTCTGGAAACCGTATGCACGCCGCGTGTGATACCACTACGGGCGTAGCAGAAACGCCGTTCTCCGCATTTACGCTCAGGTCGCTGTCGGTATGAGCGATGACGTTTCTTGAACTGGATTTGACTTAGTCATTGTTGTTACCTATACACGATTGGCAATCCCATGCATGTATCAGACATTTCTGGAAAGAATCACATGGAATCACCTGCGTTAAGTTCACTTATCCCGCATCTCCTGGCACTCAAATTGCTGCCGCGCACCGGTTGGTTACAACGTGGAGTACGTGATGTCGAAAGTGTTGCCGAACACTCGTTTGGAGTGGCGGTTCTCTGTCTGCTGATCGGGGATCAGATTGCCGACATTGATCGCGGGCGATTGCTGGCAATTGCCTTGTTGCACGACCTGGCCGAGTCGCTGTTGAGCGATTTGCCGGCATCGGCCACTCGACTACTTGGCAAAGAGGCGAAGCGCCAGGCCGAACGGGATGGCCTGGCGGCGTTGATCGGTCATCTGTCCCGCAGTGATGAGTATCTCACGCTGTGGGATGAGTATGTTGACGGTACCTCACGGGAGGCCCGGTTGGTCAAAGCGGTTGATCGGCTTGAGCTGATGGCTCAGGCGCTGGCCTACGAACGCAGCGGTGTCCGCGGTCTTGACTCATTCTGGCCGCTCGATGACGAGTGGGCAACAGAGTTTCCGCCAGTCGCCGCGTTGGCCGCACATTTACGTACCGAACGCAGCCGGTCGTCCGGTTGATCCTCACTGTGCGGCCCGTCGGATCGCTCCATCGAGATCTGCCCAGAGATCATCAACATCTTCAATCCCAACGCTAAGCCGCAGTAGCGTGGGTGGCAGATGCTCTTGCCCGGCAATCGCAGCCCGTCGCTCCATAGTTGACTCAACAGCTCCCAGGCTGGTTGCATGGCGGATCAGGCTGACATTGCGGCAGACTGCATCGGCAAATGTGGCATCACCGCGCAGGTCGAACGAGATAATGGTTCCGAACCCCTTCAATACGCGACAGGCAATGGCATGGGTTGGATGCGTTGGCAAACCCGGATAACGGACACAGCTAACCAGCGGGTGGTGGGACAGCCGTTGGGCCAGCTCCATCGCATTGTGCTGCGCCCGTTCCAACCGCAATGCCAGCGTGCGCGCACCACGCGCCGCCAGAAATGCCTCGAAGGCGCCAGGGGTGGCTCCGGTCAATTCACGCGACCGTCGCAAATCGTGCCAGAGTTGTTCATCACGAGTCGTTACCACACCTGCGAGCAAGTCGGAATGTCCGCCGATAAACTTGGTGGCCGATTGAATGGAGAGGGTTGCCCCAAACTCGAGTGGCTGCTGGTTCAACGAGGTGGCGAAGGTATTGTCTACCGCGACGATGGTACCGGGCTTGCGCGGCGCAGCACAGATTGCCGGGAGATCGGCAACGACGAGCAACGGATTTGAAGGCGACTCAAGCCAGACCAGATCGGCCACGGCACAGGCTTGCTGCCAGCCTTCGGTATCGGTAAGCGCCAACCGGCGCACTGACCAGCGTCCACGCGCTTCCCCGGCCATTGCTAGCCCGGTCACACCCTGGTAACAATCGTCCGGTAACACAACCTGTGCACCGGCGGGCAATTGATCAAACACGGCAGCAATCGCCGCCATTCCCGACGCAAACGCCACTGCTCGTCCGCCTTCAAGACCACCAACAATCTCTTCGACGGCTTCCCAGGTTGGCGTTGCATCATTTCGGGCATATGAACGCCCTTGACCGATAAGAAAATTGGATGCCGGAATTGGCGGAACATTGAGCGGCGCACCGGCTTCAATCGTGCGTCCGGCTGCTACCAGCCATGACTCTGGTTTGAGATGCTGAGAATGTCGTGCCATACTACACCTTACGTTCAGAGGCGGCTCTTGTAAGAGAAGGCCATGCCCAGGAGACTACGGTTGTGCGGGTGATTATCACATTGACGACGAAGAGTGTCAATTGACCAGTCAAGCGATTGACGGAATTGCGAATTGCGGTACAATGTTGTAACAATCGCTCCAACAATGGCTATTATTAGAGCAATAAACCGCGTAGCACCAATTCCCCTGCCTTTGCGAATTGTTGAGGAGTTTGCTGTGCAGATCGTGATCAACGGCAGCTTTTGGTCCCAGCCGACCGTGGGCATCGGCCAGTATCTGCATCATTTACTGCCCTGGTTGCATCGTCTGGCACCACAGCATCGTTACCTGATGGTAGTACCGGCTGGTACCAAAACTCCTGCACTTCCGGTTGGTGTTGAGGGGATCACGGTAAAGATTGGCGGCCCACGCCAGATCGCAAAGGTCATCTTTGAACAGATTGCCATCCCTGTCATCACCCAACGCCTGGCTCGCAACGGCGAACCGACAGTGATCTTTGTGCCCTACTTTGCACCACCATTACGGGCACGTCAACCGGTCGTCACCACTATCGGCGATCTGATACCGTTGCTCTTGCCGGCCTACCGGGGAAGTTGGGCAGTGCGGACCTATATGGCATTAGTTCGGCGCGCAGCTCTGCGCAGTGCGCATGTGTTAACTTTCTCGACGTTCAGCCGGAGTACGATTTTGAACTACCTGGCCATCCCATCTGACCGGGTTACGGTGAGTTATCTGGCTGCCGGTGATCAATACCGTCCAGCCGCTGATGTACACGCCGCTCAGGCGCTGGTTGCCGCCCGTTATGGTGTGCAACCGCCCTTCATCTACTATGTCGGTGGGCTTGATGAACGAAAAAATCTGGGAACGTTGTTACGTGCGTTTGCGCTTGTACATGGCCGGCATCCCCACTGTACGCTGGCGATTGCCGGGAGAGCGTTGGGACGTGATCCCCGCCTCTTTCCCGATATTGATCAATTGATCCGCGATCTCGATCTGACGAAGGCTGTCCGTCGCATTGATGTTCCGGTTGACGACGGCCCCCTGCTCTATCAGGCATGCACCATCTTTACCTATCCATCGCGGTATGAAGGGTTTGGCTTGCCTCCCCTGGAAGCAATGGCGTGTGGTGCACCAGTGATTGTAAGCGACGCCAGTTCATTGCCGGAGGTTGTTGGAGCCGCCGCACTCCGCATCGCACCCGATGATGTGGCCGGTTGGGCAGCCGCAATCAATCGTCTCTTGAGCGATGAGGCGCTACGATCCGATCTGCGCACCCGCGGACTGGCCCAGGCCGCCAGTTTTTCATATCGGCATACGGCTACGATTACGCTCAACGTTCTCGAACAAGTAGCGAAAGCAGCACCGGTTGTTCGCCATCGGTAACAATCGGTGAAATGCGATCACGGAATGACTTTGCTGATTAAGATATGGATACCGAACAATACACGCAGCTTCCAATCGATCAGATCATTTGTGGAAACTGTCTGGATATTTTGCCAAAACTTCCAGATCAGTCTGTTGATCTTATCTTCGCCGATCCGCCCTATAACCTGCAACTGCGTAACGAGTTGCGGCGACCAAACCAGACCCTTGTCGAAGGGGTAGATGATGAGTGGGATAAGTTTACTGATTTGACCGCCTATGATGCCTTCACCCGTGCCTGGTTGCGCGAGTGTCGGCGCATTCTCAAAGATAGCGGCACTATCTGGGTGATTGGCACCTACCACAATATTTTTCGCGTAGGTGCCATTATGATGGACCTCGGATTCTGGATTTTGAACGATGTGATCTGGCATAAAGTGAACCCAATGCCCAATTTTCGTGGTGCCCGCTTTCAAAACGCGACCGAAACCCTTATTTGGGCAAAAAAATCGGCTGATCAGAAGACCTATACGTTCAATTATCAGGCGATGAAACATCTGAATGATGATAAACAGATGCAGAATGTCTGGCATATCCCACTCTGTACCGGTGCCGAACGGATCAAAATTGATGGCCGTAAAGCGCATGCCACCCAAAAACCAGAAGCTCTGTTGTACCGGGTCATCCTTGCTTCATCACAACCGGGTGATGTCGTGCTCGATCCATTCTTCGGTTCCGGTACCACCGGCGCAGTTGCCAAACGGCTACACCGGCACTATCTGGGGATCGAACAAGACCCGACGTATGTTGCGATTGCCCGCGACCGGCTGGCTGCCATTACGCCGGTGGCGGTCGATCACCAGCTCTTGACCACCCCTTCAAAACGGGATGCGCCGCGAGTGGCATTTGGTCAACTTATCGCGGCGGGCTATATCGCGGTTGGTCAGCAACTCTCGAATCGTGACCGCAGCGTTATCGCTACGGTCAAGGCTGATGGCCATGTCGTGTGGAACGGGGTTAGCGGATCAATTCACGCCATTGCCGCCAGGGCCCAGAACAAACCGGCGTTTAACGGCTGGGAGTACTGGTTTGTTGAGGAAGTCGATGGTTCCCTGATCAGTATTGACGAGCTACGCGAACGATATCGGGCGGAGCATTTGTGATCGAGGTGATGGTTGTATCAAGGCCGGGTAATAGTGTTCGAGACACGCGACTCAACGATTACCCCGACACTACGACTGTGCGCGGATGCGCCGAACCAGCGTGCTGACTTCGTGCACAGTGTGATCATCCCTTGTCAGACAGGGTTGCCCGTGGCGCGTGGTATGAAGTGCGGCGGCAACGTTGCCGCGCCAGCCGCGATCAGGCACGGCAGCGCAATGGTTTCCCCATTTTGCTCAACGATGGGAGTCATCCAGATGTGCCGACGGCGCATCGGTGAGTTGTAGTCAGTAGGGGCACGGCACGCCGTGTCCCATTAGCGCCAGCGTCTGGCAGTGCGTCGTTCAGATGCAGTAGATTTGAGATTACCGGCGCTATAGAAATCCCTCTTCCACACCGGTGGAAGAGGGATTACGTGGACACAGTGGATAACGAACAGCCTAACGAGTCGTCGCCGGCACAATCGGCGTATTCGGTTCAATACCGCGAAGCGCTGCCATCACCAGATCGCGGTTGAGCTGGGCAATCGTCTCAAGGCTGATCTCCTTGGGGCAGACCGCAGCGCACTCACCGATATTCGTACAATTGCCGAAACCCTCGAAATCAGCCTGTGCCACCATATTGACGACTCGCTGATACCGCTCTGGCTGGCCCTGGGGCAGCAGCGCCAGGTGGGTGACCTTTGCCGCCGTAAACAGCATCGCCGAACCATTCGGGCAGGCGGCCACACAGGCACCACAGCCAATGCAGGCTGCGGCGTCCATTGCCCGGTCAGCAGCTACTTTCGATACCGGAATGGTATTGGCGTCGGGTGCCGATCCGGTGCTAACACTAATGTATCCGCCAGCCTGAATAATCCGGTCAAACGCACTCCGGTCAACCACCAGGTCTTTCAGGATCGGGAATGCCGATGCACGCCAGGGTTCGACCGTAATGGTATCACCATCTTTGAAACTGCGCATGTGCAATTGACAGGTGGTAATGGCGTTCTTGGGGCCGTGGGCAACGCCATTAATCATCAGAGAGCACATACCACAGATACCTTCCCGGCAATCGTGATCGAACGCTACCGGCTCTTCACCCCGCGACATGAGATCCTCGTTAAGCACATCCAGCATCTCGAGGAACGACATATCGGGGTTGACGTTATCCATGACATACGTCTTGAACTCGCCGGGAGTATTGCGATTCTTCTGCCGCCAGATCTTCAGCGTGATCTTCATACTCTATCTCCGGCCACCGATTGCTTATATCAACCGGCAGCAGTTAAACTGATAGCAACAGGAACCTGTCCGAACATCGCCAGCATCCAACCGGATCACTTATAACTGCGCTGGGTCGGCTTGACATACTCGAAGACGAGCGGCTCTTTGTGCAGGCGAGGTTTCGCCAGATCGCCGGTAAACTCCCACGCAGCCACATACGAGAACTGCTCGTCGTTGCGGAGTGCTTCGCCGTCGGGTGTCTGGTATTCTTCGCGGAAGTGGCCGCCACACGACTCTTCACGGTGCAGCGCATCCAGACACATCAACTCGGCCAGTTCGAGGAAATCGGCTACTCGTCCGGCCTTTTCCAGCGCCTGATTGAGATCGTTGGCCTCGCCGGGCACATTCACATTCTCCCAGAACTCGGCGCGAATCTCAGGGATGCGCTGCAACGCCTCGCGCAGGCCGGCCGCATTGCGTGCCATACCGCACTTATCCCACATCAGCTTGCCCAACTCGCGGTGGAACGAATCGACGGTTCGCTTGCCGCGAATGCTGAGCAGGCGTTGAATACGCTGGTTGATTTCGGCTTCGGCCTCAGCGAACTCAGGACGGTCGATGCTGACACCACCGGGCTTAACCTGGGCCAGGAAATTGGCGATAGTGTAAGGCAGAATGAAGTAACCGTCGGCCAGACCCTGCATCAGCGCCGATGCACCCAACCGATTGGCACCGTGATCCGAGAAGTTCGCCTCACCGATCACGAACAGGCCGGGGATCGTGCTCTGGAGGTTATAATCAACCCACAGCCCACCCATCGTATAGTGGACGGCGGGATAAATCCGCATCGGCGTTTCATACGGGTCTTCGCCGGTAATCTGCTTGTACATATCGAAGAGATTACCGTAGCGTTCGGCAATCTTCTGTCGGCCCAGGCGCTTGATCGCATCGGCGAAGTCAAGATAAACCCCCAGACCGCCAGGACCAACACCGCGCCCCTCATCACACACCTGCTTGGCAGCACGAGAGGCAATATCACGCGGCACCAGATTACCGAAGCTGGGATAGCGCTCTTCGAGATAGTAATCGCGCTCTGATTCGGGAATATCCTGCGGGCGGCGGGTATCTCCCTTCTTCTTCGGTACCCAAATTCGGCCGTCGTTACGTAACGACTCCGACATCAGGGTCAGCTTGCTCTGGTATTCACCACTGACCGGAATACAGGTTGGGTGAATCTGGGTAAAGCAGGGATTACCGAAAAACGCCCCCCGGCGATGAGCGCGCCAGATCGCTGTGGCGTTACACCCTTTGGCGTTTGTGCTCAGATAGAAGACATTGCCGTAGCCACCGGTCGCCAGCACAACCGCATCGGCAGCGTAGCGCGTGATCTTGCCGGTTACCATATCGCGGGTAATGATCCCTCGCGCTCGCCCATCAACTACCACCAGATCAAGCATCTCGGTACGGGGGAACATCTTCACGGTACCGGCGGCGATCTGGCGACTCAGGGCCTGGTACGCGCCGAGCAGCAACTGCTGGCCGGTCTGACCACGGGCGTAGAACGTGCGCGCCACCTGGGCACCACCGAACGAGCGGTTATCAAGCAAGCCACCGTACTCACGGGCAAACGGCACACCCTGGGCCACGCACTGGTCGATAATATTGACGGAGACCTGGGCCAGGCGGTAGACATTACTCTCACGTGCCCGGAAATCGCCACCTTTCACGGTATCGTAGAAGAGGCGATAAATGCTATCGCCGTCGTTGCGGTAATTCTTGGCTGCGTTGATACCACCCTGAGCGGCAATGCTGTGCGCGCGACGCGGACTATCTTGATAGCAGAAGCAAAGCACGTTGTACCCGGCTTCACCCAGCGTAGCGGCTGCCGACGCTCCGGCCAGTCCAGAACCGACCACAATAATCGTGTATTTTCGGCGGTTGGCCGGATTGACCAGCTTCATCTCAAAGCGATGCTTATCCCAGCGCTGCTCAATCGGGCCAGTCGGGACTTTCGAGTCAAGGACACTGACATACTCAACCTGCCGCGTCCCGGTACGAACAGTCGTCTCGTTCTTCGTCTCGCTCATGCGAATTTCCTCGCTCTTCTAGCGTTGGTCGGGACCATCTACGCGACAAAGCCGAAATAGACCGCCAACGGGAATGAGATATTGCCAATGAAAACGGCTGCTGCGACAACAATTGCCAGACCGCGCAATAACCGATCATAGGTGCGGTTGTTCCAGCCCAGCGTCTGAAACATACTCCAGACACCGTGGTAGAGATGAAGGGCCAGGAAGACCATGGTCAGGAGATAAAAGCCAACAATCAGTGGATTTTGAAAGCCATACACTACATTATTGTAGGTTTCGTACACATCACCGTGGGGATGGATGAATTGTCCGGGTTCATAACCGACGACGCCGAAGGTCAGATGCAGGATGTGATAAATAATGAAGAAAAAGATCAACACCCCGCCAAAGCGCATCGTATAATCAGCATACCCTGATTGGCGCTTGTGCTGCCCATAACGGCGTACCGTTGAAATACTGCTCGCCTGCAAACTGCGCCGGCTCTGGAGGGTCAGGCTGGTGGCGGCCCAAATATGTAAAAATACCGAAGCCAGCAAGATAAAGCGCGCTATCCAAAGCAAATGCTCGTGACCGAAAATGGGATAGCCAAGTTCGCGCAGACCGGCCGCATAAGCGTTGTACACTTCAGGGCCTTGATACATCTTCAAATTACCGTACATGTGAAAAACGACAAAGCCAACGAGAACGAAGCCGGTCAGCGCCATAATCACTTTTTTGCCGACCGACGTGCGGGTGAGGGTGAGCACTCCTGTCATCGTTCCATCCTTCCCGAAACCAAGCTCTGCGCAAGATACAGACGATAATTGACTGCCGGCCAGAGCCGGCAGTAGCAGGAAAATATCCGTGATTTATCCTACAAAGTATCTTACCGCTACAGAATTATAACGGAATTACGATCAATTGTCTACCGCTTGCAACCATTCAATAACTTCTTGTGAAGAAAGGTACGAGGCTTGTTGAAGCCATAAACAACCATCAGCCCTGAGCGAATGAATGCAGCAAAGAACGATCCGATCTTGAATCAATAGCAAAAAAGTCTGTAAGAAGGCGCAAATCTGGCGCAATCGGTTGTGGGTGGTCGATGATGTTGGGCATGCTGCGGAATTATACAGGCATCAGAGGCAGGCTATCATAACCCCAGTTGCTACCTTTGTCACCACAGAGACACAGAGGATGGGTATAACCTGGGTTGCTGCCACGAAACGTGACGAAATGTATCCATAGAACTGGCCGCTCCTCACATCGTTTATGCGGTTACGCCACACGGTGAGGCGGGCAACGTCGCGCTATTTCTGGCAGTCAGTCTCTGTGGACAGTTCACAGTATAGATAGCAACCTGGGTTGGGATTACATTTCGGAGGCGATACCGTTGCCAGATAGGGCTACTCGTGTCGCGTGGTAAGGCGATCTGAACAGGTACATGCAACGTCTGTAGGGCGGGTTCTGAACCCGCCCCTACTCACGATCACGTGCAGGTCGTAGCGGTATTCATGCCGGTTTGTGCAGCGACAATATTGCTCTTCGTCTCCACACTCAGGTCGCCGCCATTGTGATGAGGTGATCACGAGCGATGATTTCCATCAAACCAGATTTTATAATAGAACCTGTTTCAAAAAACGTCTGCCAGGAGTTATCCCATTCTTGACCGACTCTATGATCGTAACGAGCACATCCGGCATCCCCGTGACCAGCATGGTCAACGGTATGACACACACCGGATCGTGGGTACGGCTGCTGCGGCAGCATGGCTGCCGCACTCCACACCGCGCACCACGCGCATGACGACCGGCAAAGGCAACCAATCCAGAGCGTGATGGCACGACCGGAGCTTCGCTCTGCCAACAAGACAGAAGAAGGACAAACGATCTTTGGTGATTGGCAAGCGCTCGTGCGCCTATGCGACAGTCTGATAGCATGATAGTGCAGCTTTTTATGAAATAAGTTCTGAACATCCTCCGTGTCTCTGTGGTGATCGTTGTACTACAGAGGCAATGAGAGCACGGATGGTGGTGTAGGACAAATTAAATTAAGGTGGCAACTTTGGTTATCTATGCATCATTATGCATTCCTCACCCAAAAGGGACAGGCACAAGGCCTGCCCCTAAGGAATGCTACGCTGATAGATGCGGACAAAGGTTCAATGGTTACCGGTCATCCTTACATTGCCAACCGGTCAATCAGAACCAGATAATATGTTCGTCTAAAGATCCAACCGCACCTTAGCACCAAAGTTCTTCTTCTCCTTGCTGGGGAAGTACGAGAGGCAGGCGGCATCGAGCAAGTCCGGGCTAAGGGTTGGGGTCTCCATGTTGTAGCGGGCAATTGCGATCAATTGGTCGAGAATATCGCGCGGCTGACACATCCGAAACGGCCGCTGATCGGGGCGAAACCACTTGGCGATCAGATAATCAATGCTGCGATCATCGTAGGGAACTTTGCGAACCCGACACATGATCTTCCAGATTTCTCGCCATTGCTCTTCGGTTGGATCGATAATCTCGATCTTGAACTTGATACGACGGAGCAAAGCATCGTCACCCAGGTCTTTGGGATCAAGGTTTGTGCTGAACATAATGAGCTGATCGAACGGAATCTGAATCTTTTGCCCTGACACCGTATTGAGAAAGTCATAACGCTTTTCGAGGGGCACGATCCAGCGATTGAGCAGATCGAACACGCGCACCTGCTGGCGACCAAAGTCGTCGATCAAAAAGATGCCACAGTTGGCTTTCATTTGAAACGGCGCCTCGTAGACCTTTGAGGTCGGGTTGTAGATCAGATTGAGTTGTTCGAGCGTTAGCTCACCGCCAACAATAACCACCGGTCGACTAATCCGAACCCAGCGCCGGTCGTATTCAACATCTTCTGGTAGAGGATTACGAGGCGGCTCGTGAATAACCGAGTCGTACATTTTGATGATGGCGCCATCGGCATACACCGCATACGGAATAAAGATGTCGTCACCCATCAGATAGGTAATACGCTCGGCAATCGTTGTCTTACCGTTGCCGGGATATCCGAAGAGCATCACCGATGATCCGGAATTGACCGCCGGCCCAACCATATTCAGAATGGACTCATCGATCACCAGACCCTCGAACGCATCGCGGATATTCCGGCGCGTTACCTTAACGTTCTTCACCGTCTGCGCTTTCACCGACTCGATCCAGCGTTCAAGCGGTACCGGGCAGACACCGGTGTACTGAACCTTTTCCATCGCCGCCTGCGCTGCCGTCTGTCCACGTGGCGTCAGCACGTACTCGTAGTTAATATCGCCGAAACCACGTTGACCGACAATATCAATCTGTTCGACATTCCGCAGGTCGATGATGATTTGCTCAATCACCCGGTAGAACAGCCCCATCGCTTCAGCCAGCTCCATCCCGGTTGCTCGCCCTTTGTTGTAGAGAATGCGCAAGAACTGCTCGGTAAGGAATGTACGGTTGAGACCGGTTTCTGCCGGCGTTGTTGGTTGTGCGGGCAGAAATGAATTATTGAGTTGCGGACGCGCTTCATCTTCAGTAGGGGGAGGATCGCCCAGCATGCGGAGCGTTGCCACGTTTTCACCGCGGGCACGCGCCTCACCGATCAACCGTTCAAGATCGGTAACGTGCATCTGAAGGTGGAGTAATGCGTCAACATCGTTCTTTGCCTGCGCCTCTTTCAGACAGGCATATACGGCACGGGCGACAGTGTATTTGACGCCATCGATGTAGAGGTGATGACAATACTCCTGATTGCGCACGTAACAATCACGCGGGTGGCTCTTGCGCGCTAACATTTCGTCGTAAGAACGTTGATCGAGTAAATAACGCATAGCGCCTCTTCTTCGTCATCAGGGAGAACGTTCAGCATAGCCGTTGCCTGCGGGGGAACGGCGGCCCGGCAACTCTGCCAGCATGTGTCACTGTTTTCATTGTAATGCTGATAGCGAACCATCGTACTACCAGCAACATATTTTGTTGAACGATTTTCATCATCAGAATGAGAAAAGAGAGCTTGACGACGGTGCCGATCTTTGGTAGAATTAGAACACTTGTTCTATTCAGTGTTGAAAATTTCGCCAACATCCATCTACATCAAGGCATGGCCCGGCGGCAATACCTGGCAGATCGTCAACCGGTTAGGGACGATATGTGGAAGGATTTATTCCCGAATAATGATGATCAGGTGCAGTCTTGTAAAGCTCGCAGAGGAGTGCTGGCATGGCAACTACCAGTCGTGAACTACACCGGGTGCAACGAACCTTCAGAATAGGCCGTATCATACAGGGAGCTGTGATCGCGCTAGCGATTGGCGCGCTTACCATCCTGGTTGGAACTATCACCGACGTTGGTCGCACAATCATCGACGATTGGCATTATGGGAGGCCACGAACCACCCATCTGACCGGCTATGCCGGATTACCTGCCGAGCGCTCCGGCCATCCTTCGCGGTTTATGGCGCTCAATCTTGATCGGCAAATTGTGATTATGGTTATTCCGGGTGGTGACACGAGCCAGATGCAGACCTGGCAAGGCCCATACTTGTTTGGGTTAGGCGAAGATCTGACGCCTGTGGTATTATCATTAGAAGATGCCGACAGCGATGGGTTGGCCGATCTGGTCGTGACAATCCATCAAGAGCAACTGGTCTATCTTAACCGTGATGGTACATTTCGTTTGCCAACGCCAGAAGAGTGGCATCGACTGGCACAGGAGTGGGGCAAGTGAGCACGTTCTCCAATCGCAAGAGAGGGCCACGACGGCCAGGCCAGCCTCTCTTTCCAATTGAGGATCCGGAGATCGTGCATGCGCCGACGCAGCCGCTGGCCGATCTCACTGCCGATCTTGATGCGGCACTGGCGGATCAATCATCTGTATCGCATACGCCGGTCGAACCGCAGGGTTTGCGGATTCCCGATGAGGTACGGGCTGCTTATGAGCGTGCCCGACAATCAGCTCGATCAGCGCCTCCGCTTCATCCAGGCTATCGGCGGACGCCTGAGCCGGCCCGGAACGCTCAACCAACAGCAGGCAAAGAGTTGACCCCGCCGGTTCGATCCGGTGGATCGATGAGTAGACCATCAGCGCCGCCTCATCCCAGAATGAACAGACCAGAACCGGCGTCGTTATCAACCGGGCGGGTTGTTCCCATTAGTGCCAGACACAATCTACCAGCGGAGCATCCATCATCGGAGCCAAAGCGAGCACCGGTTACAACCGTCGTTAGTCAAGTACCTCGCTTTGAGCGGCAAACAACGTTCGTGCCTGTACCGGCGGAGCTTACCGACGAGTTGATCTTACCACCACCGACATACCGTCGGCATGAACCACTTACGATTGCCGATTGGTTTAATCAACCGCTCGTGCTGCTGGCAATTGCCGTTACCAGTATTGTTGTTGTTGGATTGTGGTTCAGTCTGGCAGTTGCATCACCATTTTTGAGCTTTCAGTACGCAAGAGTGAATGATAGTTCGGTAGCCGCCAGTATTGCCTCAGCAGCCATTACGGTTCCTGCGCCTGGCGATTATCGGCTACGAACTGCACCTAGCCTGTCACCAGCACAGATTGATCGGATTTTGCAAAGTTACGGTTCACCGGCGACCGGTACCGGCGAAATCTGGTACCGCCTTGGTGTGGAATATAACATTGATCCAGCCTATGCCCTTGCCTTCTTTATTCATGAAAGCGGGGCCGGTACCAATCCGAACTGGGCCGGCTTTAAGCCAGATGGTAGCACAACCCACAACGTTGGAAATATTATTTGTGCCGGCTACCCAACTTGTTATGGCCGGTTTCGCGATTACCCCAACTGGGAAGCCGGTATTGCCGATTGGTATCGCCTGATCGATGTGGAATACATTCGTGGCCGCGGTCTTCAGACAGTGGCTGAAGTCATCCCGATTTACGCACCGTCGATAGAGAATGATGTTCAGGGATACATCAATGTCGTTACGCGGCTGGTTGATCAATGGCGCGCCGGCAATATTCCATGAGTGATCGATAACTAAACAGGTTCACGTTTATCCAACATCTGCGGTAGAAACACACTATGCGAGTCTTTTTTCCTATCTTTGTCTTTGCTGCCATCGTACTCCTGGCATTTGTTGCCTTCAATACGATGAATCGATCTAACCAGCCTGTGCTCAGTGGCTGGCGCGGTCCGGTACATGCGAGTGCATCCCTGGCAGCGAACATTGTCGGTAGCACTGATGTGTCGTCCCAACAAGGACTGATCGGCGTAGCCGAGCCGCAGGGACGGGGACTCAGCGATTCGCTCGTGCCCACCGGAAATCCGCTCGGTGTTGCCAATACCGTTATGACGCAAGGTTATGGTGTCGGCACCCACGCGCCGGCAGCGGTTTGGGGGGCGATTGATCTGGCTATCGATGGCAACGGTGATGGAAAAGCCGATCCAGAAGGTACCTGGAATCAGCCGGTCTACGCCACCCATGCCGGTCAGGTCAAGATCACATCGAATAGCTGGCCTGCCGGTAACCATGTTTGGGTTACTAACGAACTCTATCGCACCGGATATGCTCACCTGTCAGGCTTTGCCGTCAGTGATGGGCAATGGGTCAACCCCGGTGATGTGATCGGATACATTGGCTCGACCGGTATGTCGAGTGGGCCACACCTTGACTACCAGGTTTGGGTCTGGCGTGATGGACAGTGGGTCAATCAGAACCCTCTCGATTACAATGTCTTTGCAGCCTCTGGCCGTTGATGAGAACCAACCGGTTTTAAAACGGCTCTCGCGCAGGTAATGACGAGATGGCAACCAGGCCCTGTTCGGTGTCGTTTCCGGGGTCGCGCACCGGACCATCCATCTCGCCGTAACCGATCTGTTGATGGCACTGATCTCGCCATTCCTTTGTCGGTCTCTGGATGTTAACCTTCAGGCGGGCTAAAGCCCTACCTGACGACGTGGAAGCCCTGCTGGGGCTAGGCCGAAGCACGCCTGGAACCCGCCCCGTCAAGCGGGCTGAAGCCCTACCTGACAGCCTGGAAGCCCCGGTTGGGGCTGGGGTCGGGAGCACGCGCAAGGCTCCGCTCCATCAGGTGGGCTAAAGCCCTGCCTGACGCCGTGGCAGCCCCGTTGGGGATAGGGGTAAACCTCCCTGCTGTCAGGCCAGCCCCTATGCATTACCCATACCTCAAATACTGCATTGCCCGCGTGCCGGAGCGGGTCGGGGGCGTGATAACGGGCGTGCTCCCCAGCCGGGAGCTGGGAGCGCGCGCCTCCGGCGCGCTCCTTACCGGCACCAGCCTGCGCTAGCGGTCACCACCCGACACCGGCAGTTCCCGCCCCCAGCGGGCTATGCATTACCCATACCTCAAATACTGCATTGCCCGCGTGCCGGAGCGGGTCGGGGGCGTGATGACGGGCGTGCTCCCCAGCCGGGAGCTGGGAGCGCGCACCTCCGGCGCGCATGGTGCCGGTACCAGTGCTGGAGGGAGGAGCCAAACGCAAGCTCCCGCCCCTGGCGGCATTCACGGACGGCCAGGATAGGTGATCGAACCCAACCTCTACCCTATCAGGAAGCCCTGGATCACACGTCTGCCCTCCCCTCTCCCACCCGGCTACGCTTACCCATACCTGGTGTCAACCACGTGCGTATCAGCGGGGATGATCGCTATGGATGCTGTTGTGGGCGACTGGCCCGGTGATAGTGCGCAGCTCCAGCCGTGCTATCACGTGCCGGATGGGTTGCCTTGCCCGCTCGTTATGCACGTGTCGCGCGGTGTGGAGTGCGGCAGCCATGCTGCCGCGCCAGCCGTGCTCACGATCCGGCGCGTGGCCCACCGTTCCCCATCCTGGTCACGGCGGTACTGGATGTGCTCGTGACAATCATCGAGTCAGTCAGGCATACATGCGATACCTGGGCGTAGCGGTGTTGTTGCACTTGGTTCGTGCCTGCGCACCAGCGGCCACGGCCAGTACCTGACGGCGGTGGCGATGATGCCGGCACGCGGGCTGGAAGCCCGCGCCACGGGGAGCACTTGCAGCCCGGCCTAACGCAGCGTGACATGTGGGTAATGCATAGGCCAGCCCCGGAGGGGCTTCCACAGGCGGGGTTTCAACCCGCCGAACGATGAACCCGCCGCACCATCATCCCGCCGCCAGCACCCGGCCCCTTCCCGCCGCCAGGTCAGCCCCGAAGGAGCTTCCACGCATTGAGGCGGGGTTTCAACCCGCCGAACCAATCTGCCGCTCTGCATCTGCGGCACTTCATCCCGAACGTGAACGTCGCTTGCTTGACATTTCCTCTAACGAAGTTATCACATCAGTACCGCCTACTTCATGGCTTGCCAGCGGCTGATGATGTCGCGAACGATGCTCCTCAATGAAACCAAGTGCAGCCGCTCGCCAGGCGTTGGCAGCACACGGGCCCCTGGGATCGATTTTGATGCTGAGCAAGAATTGATCGCGGGCCATATCGTGTTTGCCACAGGCGGTCAACAATTCGCCGAGACGGTAATGAAGCTGCCCACGACTGGCCGGAGGACAGGCCGGCACAAGAGGTATCACCTGAGCCAGGAAAGATTCTGCTTCACTACGCCGTCCTATCTCAATCAAATAATTAGCGAGGGCACAGCAGGCAACAGCACGCTCAACCGGACGTCGAACAGTATTGATCATCTGACGTAAATAGTGTTCGACCTGTTCACTATCTGGTGTACAATCGCTTAGCACCATAGCTGCACCATACAATCCAGGGTTCATTGCAAGCGCTTTTTTTGCATACTGAATAGCCAGCTTTGGCTCTTCAGCTTCAACGAACGCTGCACTCAACGCTGCATATACTTGGGGATTGTCAGGATCAAGCCGGCACGCTTTCTTCAAGTGGTCTATCGCTACCCGTGGCCGATTGCGCTGGAGTGCGATGAGGCCCAGCAGCCAGTGCACGTCAGCCGAGAACGGATTGAGCGATTTGGCTATCTGGGCGAGCCGCATTGCCGAATGGTACTGCCCGTTATTCAGCAGCCGGTACGTCTGGCGGATGAGCAGGTATCGACTCAGGAACCAGAGGCTGCACAATACTGCCGGTAGAGCATTTATCAACACAACGCCACCAAGAACCATCCACAATAAAACAGCGATGATCCCGGGAAGCTCTGGAGTACGCAGAAGAACTTGTCCGATCCAGTGATGAGCGATCCAATACGGTTGCAGTTGCTCCAGGTCTGATGATTGAAAGCCCATAGGTAGCTCCTTCGCGCAGCTGGCTTCGTCTCAGTGATGGCGCAGGGCTGCTCACTGTACGTGGCTGCGATACCGTGTCATCCCGATACGTGGGTCTGCGATGTACGTTCGTGCGATATAGCTACGTACAGCATAGCAGGGAGTTGTGACATCTACGGTCACATTGGGCTGCCTCCTTTCAGAAAGCTGGCATTTGAACAGAACACCGGTTAGCCTGTGTGATCATGCTGTGTGAACCAATTCTGCTCCACTATCAGGTCATGATGGTGTGTATGGGTGCATCACACGCTCCTGATAATAGAGATGACAGAGGCAACCGGTTTTTGGCACAACAGTATTTATCGGTCACTCGAAATATCACCGATGAGTGACAGCAGGCGACAACCTGTATGGGCAATCACCCTGTACATGTGTGCCAAAATCTTGACTTTTGCTAAAGAAACATCTTTGAAATTAAAGAAAGAGGGTATTATTTACAACAACGGCAGCGGGTCTGCATCTGAACATTTGTACTTCAGAACTTTGACCATCCGTGTTGAACGTTGCAGTTGACTAATCATGCTGTAAAGAGTTGCGATCAAATCTCGTAGATAGATTTAATACGGTTTTGCTTTACAGTATCGAGTAGTATTATAGATGCTAACTAGAAACGCTTTCAAGTGTTCCACTCACCAATTTTGGTGAGTCAAGTCACCATTTCTGGTGCCACACGAATATACGACAAATTGTAGTAGTTTCTTATCATCGGCAACCAACAGTCTGAGAGTTTTGCCATGATGTCAGAAAATCCTATCGTAAAAGATGAAGTGTGACCGTGGATTGATAGCCTTTCGCAAACGAACAGCGCGGAGCATATCGCTCCGCGCTGTGGTGTGTGGTGGAGATGGGGGGAGTCGAACCCCCGTCCAGAAAGCTAGACCGCAGACATCTACAGGTTTAGCCCCTCGTTTCATCTCACCCGCAGTCGCACGAGTGGCAAAGCGACCGTTGGGCCAGCCTGATCTCTTAGCCGATAACGCTCAGGCAGGCGTTACCGGAGCACCCGACTGCTGACGCTCGACCCGTAACCATCGGGGGAGCTACGGCGAGCGCGCCGCTATTATTAAGCGGCGAGGGCCAGGCGAGCCTGGGCCCGAGTGTTGGTGTTGGCAGTTGTTGCCTTGCCCCTTTTACGTGACTGGGCGGCACGACCTGCAGTCTACGGCGTTCACTCCCTGTCGAAACCAGAGCATCCCCGCAGGCTGTATTCGTAGTATATCTCGCTCAACACGGTTGTCAATCAGTCTTACGATAGAGATTTGTTAGTTGTGAGGTGTATCGGCACCACTTTCACTTCTGCTGATGTGCGTTGCATATTGAGAGCGCAACGCTGTAGAACCTATCTCAAAAAGCATCTGCTAGAAGTTAGCTCATTCACTTCTGACCGACTCTATGAACGTAACGAGCACATTCAGCATCCTTTGGCCCAGCCGGGTCAACGGCGTGCCACGCGCCGGATCGTGAGCACGGCTGCTGCACTCCAAACGCTGTGACACGTGCCTGACGAGCGGGCAAGGCAACCCATCCAGCGCGACTGGAGCTGCTCTCTGCCAACAGGCCAGGAGCTGGGGAGACTGTCATTGGCGATTGGCAAGCGTTCATGCGCCTGGACGACAGTCTGAGAGCACGATAGCACAGCGTTTATGAGATACGTTCTAGTGATGGGATTGCCTTGCGCCAGGGGATGAACTTCCCGCCTGCGCTTGTCCATCACCAGTACTCACGAGATGAGCATGGGAGGGACAGGCCAGACGCCTGATCCACGATCCGCACCGCACTTACACGCAGGCAGCTCTTCCCGAACCGTCAACCCGACGGACGTGCTCTAAACGCACGTTGTCTCTGTGCCACGCGCCTGATCGTGCGGTCTGTGCGGCAGCCACGCTGCCGCACGCCAAAATGGCGCTGGTTTCCATCGGGGAGAGTGCTGCTAGAGTGAGCGCAACGACGTTCAGCTACACCAGTACTACCCGCCAACGATAGACGACAAAACCGGTATAATACAGTCAACAATTTCCGCGACTGTATCACATTAGACGCCAATGCATGGCAGGGAGTCTGCGCCTGATGCAGACCTCAGCAGGTGTGGCAAACCGCACGAGGAGGTGTGTCCGATGCACATGTATGAGCTTGGCCTGGACAAGAACGCAGCAAATTACACGCCCCTGACCCCGCTCTCGTTTCTTAAACGAACTGCGATGGTCTATCCCAATTTGCCGGCAGTTATTCACGGTGAACGGTGGTATACGTGGGCACAGGTCTACGAACGATCACGACGGCTTGCTTCAGCCCTGCGTGCGCTCGGTGTCGGCTTCCGCGATACGGTCGCTGTCGTTCTCAGCAACACACCCGAAATGTACGAGTGTCATTTCGGTGTCCCAGGAGCTGGTGCTGTTCTCAATACCATCAATGTCCGGCTTGATGCCGCAACGATTGCTTTCATCCTCGACCACGGTGAAGCGAAAGTTTTGATTACCGACCGCGAATTTTCGCCGGTGGTGAAAGCAGCGTTGGAACAGTGTAACCGAACGTTGACCGTCATTGATGTAGACGATCCTTTGTACACCGGCCCCGGTGAGCGGTTGGGTAGTCTTGAATACGAGCAGTTTCTCGCCAGTGGCGATCCTGAATTTGACTTGATCTATCCTGCCGATGAGTGGGAAGCAATTACGCTTAACTACACGTCAGGCACAACGGCCAATCCGAAAGGTGTTGTCTATCACCATCGTGGGGCTTATCTCAATGCCCTCTCCAATATTGTTTCGTGGGGGATGCCCCATCACGCCGTCTACCTCTGGACGCTGCCGATGTTCCACTGCAACGGCTGGTGTTTTCCCTGGACGATAGCTGCGAACGCGGGTACCAACATTTGTCTCCGTAAAGTTGATGCCGGGTTGATCTGGCAGGCGATTGAAACGTACCGTGTCACTCATTACTGCGGTGCCCCGATTGTTCATTCGTTGATCGCCAATAATGCCCCTCCGCACTGGCGCGAAGGCCGGGGCACCCATAAGGTCAGCGGTCTGATTGCCGCCGCGCCACCGCCGGCAGCCGTTTTGCAGGCAATGGCCGAAATTGGCTTTGATATTACCCATGTCTATGGCCTGACCGAAACCTACGGGCCGGCAGCGGTATGTGCAAAGCAACCCGACTGGCATACGCTCCCGATTGCCGAACAGGCGCATCTCAACGGACGCCAGGGGGTAACCTACCATGCGCAAGAGGCGATTAGTGTGCTTGATCCGGCGACGATGCAGCCGGTGCCGTGGGATGGGCAGACGATGGGTGAAGTGATGTTTCGCGGCAATATCGTTATGAAGGGCTATCTCAAGAATCCAGCCGCGACCGAAGCTGCTTTCCGCGATGGCTGGTTCCACTCTGGTGATCTGGCGGTAGTACATCCAGATGGCTACATCAAGATCACCGACCGTGCAAAAGACATCATTATCTCTGGTGGCGAGAATATTTCTTCGATTGAGGTGGAAGATGCTCTCTACAAGCATCCGGCAGTGATGCTGGCTGCGGTGGTCGCTGCGCCCGATCCGAAGTGGGGCGAGGTACCACATGCGTTTATCGAGCTAAGGGAAGGGGTTACCGTCACCGAGGAGGAGTTACAGCAGCACTGTCGGCGTTTTCTGGCCGGTTACAAGATTCCCAAGAAGTTTACCTTCGGCCCCTTGCCGAAGACGTCAACCGGTAAGATTCAGAAGTTTATTTTGCGCGAACAGGCCCGGTCACGACAGGCTATCGCCGAAGCGTAGTTTTGTATCTAATCGTGACTGACACTAGTGCGCTGCGATACACCCTCACCCTGACCCGTCCCCGCTGGGCTATGCATTACCCACATGTTGCGCTGCGTTGGGTCGGGCTGCACGTGCTCCCCGTGGCGCAGGCTGGAAGCCTGCGTGCAGGCATCATCGCCACCGCCGGCAGGGGCTGGCCATGGCCGCTGGTGCGCAGGCACGAACCTGGTGCAACAATACGTCTACGCGCAGGTGTCGCATGCATGCCTGATCGACTCGATGATCGGCACGAGCACATCCAGCACCTCCGTGACCTGGAGAGGTATCGGCGTACCACGCGCCGGATCGTGAGCACGGCTGGCGCGGCAGCCATGCTGCCGCACTCCAAACTGCGCGACACGCACATGATGCGCGTGTAAGGCAACCCATTCAGCACGTGATACCACGGCTGGAGCGGCGCACTGCCACTGGCTCAGTCGTCCACAACAGCACCCATAGCGATTATACCCGCTGATACGCACGTGGTTAACACCAGTTGTGGGTAATGCATAGACCGCTGGGGGAGGGAATTTCTTGTGCGGGATGGCATTCGCTGTCGTAAGTTGGCGCAGGGGTGCGGTACCTCGCTGGAAGCAGGTACAACGTGCGGTTTCAGGGGGCGCGCCAGAGGCGCGCGCTCCCGGCGTCTCTGTCGTAGAGCCTCGCGCTGGCTGTGGCAGCAGGTAGGTGTAGTACAATAAACCGCGCTTCGTCGTATTGTATTCGCCACACTGTACGATGATGCGATTCTCCGCCAGTTCATCCTCTCTGTCATACCGGCGTTGCGGTGGTGAGGCTGGCACTGCAAAGGCTAAGGGATTACAGGGAGGACGTGAATCTAATCCTGACAGACCAATCCAAAAGAGCTGTTCCTCTGATACGTGCTTTTGACACAGGTTCAAGCCAATGACACGCCAATCACACACCATTGTCAACGTCGGCTATCGGTCAACCAACTACTGGGTGATCAGTGCTGGCACTGCCCGTCTCCTCGTAGATATTGGCTGGCCGGGGACTCTCGGCACGATGAAGGCCAATCTGAAACGTATGGGTATTCCATTGTCCGAATTGCGCTACGCTCTTGCCACCCACTACCATATCGACCACGCCGGTCTGGCCGAGGAATTAAAGCGCGAAGGTGTTACGCTGCTGGTCGTTGATCTGCAAGAAGCGGCGATTCCGCTGATGAAGCGCTGGACAAAGCCAGCCGATCAGTATGTTGATATTACCGACCACGGTAATCTGGTGATCACATGTGCCCAGAGTCGACCGCTTCTCGCGCAGATGGGGATTGGCGGCGAGATCGTGCATACACCCGGTCATACAGACCACTGTGTTTCGCTCCTGCTGGATGACGGTAGTGTCTTTACCGGTGATTTGCCTCTACCCGGATACGCTTTCGATGATCCGGTTGTGATCGCGAGCTGGCAGTGTTTGCAGGCCAAAGGGGCGCACCTGGTCTATCCCGCTCACGGTCCGATCAGGCAGTTGAGTGAGTTGATCGATTGAATGGATTTGTTGCCAATTTGTCATCTTTCCCCCGCCACTATCATTGACGCTCGTTTCGGGCTGTGGTACGATCTGTTCGCCTTTAATACAGCCCCGTGAGGCTGTGAAGGAGTAATTTGATGAGTTACACGTCAGCGTGGCCCATATTATCGCTGTGTTTTTTCCCTGATCCCGCACCTGCGGGCAGGGATTTTTTGTTTGCGCAGTCCGTTCGCTGCGGAGGAACGCATGGGAAATGAAAAACAGATTCTGTCGGCTGATGAGATTCGGCGGGCGCTGGTACGCATTGCGCACGAGATTGATGAACGCAATGGCGGTCTGCGCGATGTGGTTTTGGTTGGGATTCGGAGCCGTGGTGTGCCGCTGGCGGAGCGCATCGCAGCCGCAATCGCCGATTTTGAAGGGACGCGCATACCGGTGGGGCAACTCGATATTACGCTCTACCGTGATGATTTGAAGCTGCGTGGGCCGGCGCCACGGGTGCGTAAGACCGATTTGCCGATTGATATTACCGGTAAGACGGTGGTGTTGGTGGACGATGTGCTGTTTACCGGTCGCACGGTGCGGGCAGCACTCGATGCGATTGCCGATCTGGGGCGTCCGGCCCGGATTCAGCTTGCTGTTCTGATCGACCGTGGTCATCGTGAATTGCCGATTCGGGCCGATTTTGTGGGGAAGAATGTACCAACCTCGCTCTCCGAGAGGGTGATGGTGCGTTTGCGCGAGACCGATGGGGTTGATGAGGTTGTGATTCTGCGAGGTTCTGCCAATGACTGAATTACGTCGTCATGCAATCGATCTCGATAACTTTAGTGCGACTGAGATCGAGGAGATTCTGGAAACGGCTGAGAGTATGCGCGAGGTGCTGAGCCGTGAAATTAAGCAGGTACCGGCACTACGCGGTAAAACTGTGGTCAATATGTTTTTTGAGGAGAGTACGCGCACGCGCATCTCGTTTGAGCTGGCAGCGCGGGCTTTGTCGGCAAATGTGGTCGCCTTTACCGCACGGGGGAGCAGTGTCGAGAAGGGTGAGTCGCTGGTTGATACGGTGCGCACGCTGCAAGCGTTGGGTGCCGACATCATTGTTATGCGCCACAGTCAGTCGGGTGCGCCTTATCTGGTGGCGCGTCACTTTCGTGGCTCGCTTATCAATGCCGGCGATGGCCGCCATGCCCATCCTACGCAGGCACTGCTCGATCTCTATACGATGCAGAGTCGATTGGGACAAATCCGCGATCTGCACGTCGTTATTGTCGGCGATATTCTGCATAGCCGGGTGGTGCGCTCCAACTTGTGGGGCTTGACCCGTCTCGGTGCGCGGGTGACGCTCTGTGGCCCTCCCACCCTGATCGGCCCGGCGGCGTTCTGGACGGCGACCTGGCCGCAGGTGCGGATTGCGTATGAACTCGACCCACTGCTGCCGGAAGCGGATGTGGTGATGGCGTTGCGTCTGCAAAAAGAACGGATGCAAAGCGGATTGCTGCCGGCGTTGCGCGAGTACACTCGGATCTATGGCCTCACCAGCGAACGCCTGGCCCGCCTGCCGTCACATGCGATTGTGATGCATCCCGGCCCGATGAATGAAGGGATCGAAATCTTTCCCGAAGTGGCTACCGCATCACCGGCAGTGATTGAAGAGCAGGTCACCAATGGCGTCGCAGTGCGGATGGCGTTACTCTATCGAATGGCCGGTTGAGAGGAGATGGCAATGCGTTATCTGATTAAAAATGGCACGATTATCGATCCGGCCAATCGTGTAGCCACCATTGGCGATATTCTGGTTGCCAACGGTAAAGTTGAGCGGTTGTACGATCTGGCCGATCTGCACACTGATCGCGAACCATTAGCACCTGATGTAGAGGTGATCAATGCTCGTGGTTGTGTGGTTGCCCCCGGTTTTACCGATCTCCACACCCACCTGCGCCAACCGGGTGAAGAGCACAAAGAGACTATTGCCAGTGTTAGTGCCGCTGCGGCGGTTGGCGGTTTTACCACTCTTTGCGCCCGACCGACGACACGACCAACACCGGATCATGCGGCGGCCATTCGTCAGTTGCGTGAGCTGGCCGATCAGTACGCCAGAGTGCGGATTGATCTGATCGGCGCATTAACCATGGGCAATGAGGGTCAGGTGCTGAGTGAGATGCGAGAGCTGGCCGAAGCCGGTTGTATTGCCTTCAGCGATGGTGGGCGGACGATTGCCAATACGGCCTTGCTGCGTCATGCCCTCGCCTATGCCGCGGCCCTCAAATTACCGGTGATGGTCAGTTGTCAGGACCCGTATCTGGCGGCGGGCGGAGTAGCGCACGAAGGTGCCGTCAGTATTCGATTGGGCTTACCCGCTATTCCGGCGGCTGCCGAAGAGGCGATTGTCGCCCGCGATATTGCCCTTGCCGAAGCGACTGGTGCGCATCTGCATATCAGTCGGGTCAGTACAGCCGGCAGCGTGGCGCTGATTCGCGCCGCTCGCGCTCGCGGCGTCCATGTCACGGCTGAAGTCACACCACACCACCTGACGCTGAGCGACCGCTGGCTGTTGGGATGGCTGGAAGAGCGCAACGAGATTGAGACCGGGCGGCCCGGTGCGCATCCCGATCTGAGCCTGCCGTCGTGGCTCAATCCGGCGCTGTTGCCACCCTATGACAGCTCAACCCGGGTTGACCCGCCTTTACGCAGTATCGAACACGTTGAGGCGTTGGTGGAGGGGCTGCGCGATGGGGTGATTGATGCGATTGCCACCGATCACGCCCCTCACGCGCTGGTAGACCGGGACTGCGAATATGGGATTGCCCCGCCCGGCATCAGTGGTCTGGAAACGGCCCTGGCCCTCACCCTGACCCTCGTTCACCGTGGTGAGATGGACATTGTCAACCTGATCGCCAAACTCACCGAAGGACCAGCGCAGGTGCTCAACCGCTCACCGGCCAATCTCCGCCCAGGCGCTACTGCCGATATTGTCATCTTCGATCCCGAACGCAGTTGGGTGGTCGACCCAGATCACTTTGCATCGCGTGGTCGCAATACGCCACTGCGTGGTCAGCGCCTGAAGGGGCAGGTGATGCTCACCATGGCTGCCGGTAAGATTATCTTTCGCCGTGAGGATTTTGGTCGGCAGGCGCAGGCCGCCCCGCAACCTTCGCGGTTGGAGGGTATTTTGGGGGCGGAGTAGTGGTTTGCGGGGTGTGGAAATATGGCTTCCGCACCCCTGCCATACATGTGGCACGTGCCTGCCCGCTGCTCGCTGTTGATCCAGGCGTCTGACTCAATCCCATCACGGTGCTAATTGCCTTTGACCGTCACAGGAGCCTGGGACGTGTCTGTTTTTATAGTGTTACCCTTTACTGACATGTAGGGTGCTCATCACTTACTTGCGTTCTGTCTTCTCTTCTCTCTGCGGCCCCCACCCCCCAGCGAAGAATGAGCGAAACACGTCAGGTATACTCTGGAGCAGAATCATTTTCCAACCCATAACAACACGCACCAGCCGCAGCAAGAGGAGTTCGGTATGGCAACGATTCAGGCTGACATTGATGCACTACGGGCAACGTTGAATGCTCTGCGCCAGGGCAGCAGTTCGATAGAGAATGCGTTTGCGCAGGCCACACAGGCGATGACCGCTCTGCAGAGTGGGCCATGGGCGGGGAACCATCGGCAACAGGTAGAAGCCGCCTGGGAGCGTATCCGGAGTCAGTATACGACACTGTGCGAGACGCTTGGTCAGCTCACGCGACGTACCGAACAGTTTACCAATGCCCTTGAAGAGGCCGGGAGCAGATTCGGAGATGGCAGTAGCGCTGGACGTAACATCAGCGGTTCTGAACGTATGACACCCATTCCCGAAACGCCGGCAACCCCACCAGAAACGGCTCCTGAACCAACCCCTGCCCCGGCAACCGGTGCTCTGCCACCGATTCTGAACGAGCGCATACGCCTCAGCAACGGTAGTGAAATTCTGGTGAGTCAGCTTGATGGTCGGACGCCCGTTGCCGGAATGGATAGTACCTACGGTAAACCCGGTCAGCTTCCCCTCGACGCGCCGATCACCAGTGCGCCCGGTAACCGACATCCTGAACTGTACGCTGCGGTGATCAACCAGTTTGGGGTTGCCGGCAACCCACGCTACGCTTCCGATAACTACACCTACTGCAATACGTTTGCCGGCGATGTGATGCGGGTGATGGGGGTACCTTTGCCGACAAAGACCGAACTGGGGACGGGCGTACCCGGAGATCGGGCAACCGTCAATGCTGCCGATCTCAATCGCTGGCTTACAACGCAGGCATCGGCGCATGGATGGCGTGAAGTTGATCCATCAACACCTGAAGGGCTGCGTCTGCTGAAAGAACACGTCAATGCCGGCAAGCCGGCGCTCGCATCCGATCCCGGTCATGTTGCCGTCATTCGTCCCGGTCAGCAGGGGGATTCAGTAGCCGATCTCCGTATTGCTCAGGCTGGCGGAATGAACATCAATGATGTGCGATTAGGCAATGCCGGCTTAGGCAGTAGCTTTAGGCCGCGGTACTTTATCCACGAGTAACGTGGAGTTCAGTCTGTGTTATCAGCAACAAGTCTGTAGCCATTCTTTGGTGGCGCAGAAGCACCGCCTTGAACTTGGGGGCATACCTGTGTGGAAACGTCAGCGGTCGTGCTACTGGCGAGAGGAGGGGCACGACAGGCTGTGTTTCGGTGCGTCCCACCTCAGAACCAATGCCATTGGCGAACCTTATTAAGAATGGGGATATATGTTAATCGTGGAGTCGCCGTCTGCTGTTCCGCTCTACACAGCGCGGCGACTCCACGACGCTCTGACATTACGAGAGCGATAAACGCGGCTTACGATGACAAATCGATGCCGTAGATTGCCGAGTATTTTGTGCGCAGATATGTCAGGTACGGTTCAATCTGCATCGGCCCACCAGCCGCGCGCTCAATCAGCTCGGTAGGGGTAAAGACACTGCCGTGCCGATAGATGTTTTCGCGGAGCCAGCCGTGCAGGGTTGCGAATTCGCCGCGACCGATTTCGTCATCGATGGCAGGATGGGCAGCACGTGCTGCGGCCAGGAACTGAGCACTGAGAATGTTGCCCAGGGTGTAGCCCTGGAAGGCACCACCGATCAGCCCGCCGAACCAGTGTACATCCTGGAGTACGCCATCACGATAATCGGGAACGGTTACACCCAAATCTTCAGCGTAGCGCGCATTCCAGGCGTCCGGCAGATCACGCAGCTTCAGCGTACCTTCAAGCAACGCCAGCTCCAGGTCGAACCGAATCATCACGTGCAGGTTGTACGTCACTTCATCGGCATCGGTGCGAATCAGGGATGGCTGCACGCGATTGATTGCGCGGTAGAACGTATCGAGCGGTACGTTCCCCAATTGCTGCGGGAAGGTCTGCTGAAGTTCAGGGTAGAAATGCTCCCAGAATGGACGTGAACGTCCGATCAGATTTTCCCACAGCCGCGATTGGCTTTCGTGTACGCCAGCCGAAACACCGTTGCAGAGCGGTGTTGCTTCAAAGGCGGGTTCGATCCCCTGTTCGTACATCGCGTGGCCTGATTCGTGAAGTGTGCTAAACAGACCATCACCCAGATCGTGCTCGTTGATGCGCGTTGTGATGCGGACATCGCCGACCGAGAACTTGGTGGCAAAGGGGTGATGAGTCAAATCCTGCCGCCCACGCTCGAAATCGTAGCCGAAGCGCCGAATAATCTGCTCACCAAACGCAAGCTGGTCGTTGCGCGGGTAATACTGGCGCAGACAGGAATCATCGATGGGGGGCTGGGCAACAATCGCCCGAATGATGGGGGTCAGGCCGGCGCGCAGACGGGCAAACAGATCACGAATCACCGACGCCCGCATGCCATAGTCGCTAAAGTCGATCAGCGGATCAGCCGGATGCTCGTAGCCGGGAAAACAATCGGCAACCCTCCGACTCAGTTCGAGGGTGCGTTCGAGGTACGGCAGCATGGTGGCAAAATCGTTCGCCGGGCGGGCCTGGGTCCAGGCGTGATAGCTGGCCGCCGTATGGGCGGCAATCTCGCTCACCAGATCGGTGGGCAGGCGAGTCATGCGCTCGTAGTTGCGCTGGGCAACCCGAATTAAGGCCGCATCAGGATGTTCATACGGCAATTGCTCGGCGTAGGGCATCAATTCGGCCAGTAACCGGCCCAATTCGGGATCGGTGCTCTTCATGTGGGCCAGACGCGAGAGGGTCGCGAGCTGACGGGCACGGGCGGCTGCACCACCGGGTGGCATATATGTGCTCTGATCCCAACCCAGTACAGCAGCAGCACTGTTCAGATCGTCAATCTCCTGGAGGCGAGCACGAAGTTCTTGGAGACGGGTTTCCATGACATCTCTCTCTTTCTCAACTGCGCTGTCGCCAGGCCAACAACCGTTGTTGGGCGGCGCGCAGCGTCTCAGGACGCTTGGCAAAACAGAAACGGGCCAGCAGCGGCAAATCGTGCTGCCGGGCGTAAAAAGCAGAAGGGGGAATAGCAGCAACGCCAACCTCCTGCGTCAGGTAGCGACAGAACGTGACATCGTCGTGAAAGCCGGTGGGGGTAATGTCGGCCATCAGGAAATAGCTGCCTTCGGTTGGCAGGACTGGAAAGCCGACACTGACCAGAATCTCTTCCAGCAGACGATAACGAGCTGTATATTCAGCGCGAAACTGTTCATAATAGCCGTTATGCAAAGCTCCTTCCAGGGCAGCCGCGGCGGCAAATTGCAATGGAGTCGCGGTCGCAAAGGTAATCCACTGGTGCGCGGCGCGCAGGGCGGCGTTGAGGCTGGCTGGACCAACTGCGTACCCGATTTTCCAACCGGTGAGGCTGAAGGTCTTGCCCAGACTGTTAATGGTCAATGTCCGTTCCCACATGCCTGGCAGCGTCGCGATGGGTATATGGGTTGCGCCGGCAAAGACCAGTTGGTCGTATACCTCATCAGAAATCACGATCACGTCGTAAGTCTGGCACAGATCGGCGATCTGCTCCAGCTCGTCCCGGCGAAATACCTTACCGGTTGGATTGTGGGGTGTATTCAGCATCAGCAGACGGGTACGCGGCGAGAAAGCGGCCTGCAACTCTGCCGGATCGAACCACCACGTTGCATGACCATCGCCGGGGGGATGGAGGCGGACAAAACGGGGAATACCGCCGGCCATCGTCACATCGGGCAAATACGCATCATAAAACGGCTCGAACAGGATAACCTCATCGCCGGGATTTACCAGTGCCTGCACTGCGCCGAACAATGCCTCAGTTGCGCCACTGGTGACGGTCACTTCAGTCACCGGATCGACTGTCCGCCAGCCCTGGGCCTGCCAGGTTGCCGCAATCGCCTCTCGCAGACGCGGCACACCGATGTAGGGTGCATACTGGTTGGCATCGGCGGTGATCGCCTCTATCGCAGCCTGCTTCACCCATTCCGGCCCGGCGAAATCAGGAAAACCCTGGCCCAGATTCACGGCACCACATTGCACGGCAAGCGCACTGATTTCGGCAAAAATCGTGGTACCAAACTGACGAACCCGCTCGGCGCTGAGTGATAGTGTCATCGTGCACCCCTGGAAGAAGTTACAGGTACAGCGTGCCCGTATTACAGTGTAACCCTGCATCTTTACTAATGGTACCACAGAGTACTGCAACTTTTGCGAAGAAGACTACGTCATAGCCGCAGAAGTGCAATGGCCTGGTGTTGAAGGAGGAAACACATGTCGCTACAGAACGATCAAACCCGCCTGATTGGGATTCTTTTAATCACCCTCGGCGTGGTGACAATTTTCAAGCTCTGGTGGCTGGTTCCGATTGCGCTGCTGGCCGGGGGTGGCATCGCCATTTACCGCCGTCAACGCAACCTGGGCCGCACCGATGAAGCGGTGCAGGCGCTCTTGTGGGGTGTTGGTTTAGCGTTGCTGTCGCTGTTCAAACTGCTGTGGCCGGGCATTCTGCTGTTGGGTGGCGTCAGCCTGTTGCTGCGCGGTCGCGAAGCCGAGGTGGAACAGCGGATGTGGGCTTTGCTGGGGCAACTCCTGAGCTGGAATCGGCGGCCAACCACACCACCAACCAGCAACAAGGTGCAGATTGTCGAAAAGCACGAGGAAGCGTAAAGAGTCGGCAGAAAGGGCAGGTAGAACACCTGCCCTTTTTGATTCTCGTCGTTAGCCGGCAGAGCGCAATGAACTGGTTCTGGGAGCGCGAGCCTCCGGCTCGCACTTTTGTCCTGTACGTCTGGCTTGCTGCAGAACCAGCGTAATGAAGGGGCGCGCGGGCCTGGTCGGGGCTGCGTCCGGCAATGCACGGTGATACGCCCTACCCCCATCCGTCCCCGCTGGAGGCTATGCATTACCCACATGTCACGCTGCGTTAGGCTGGGCTGCAAGCGCTCCCCGTGGCGCAGGCTGGAAGCCTGCGTGGAGGCATTCTCTCCATCGCCGGCGGGTGCTGGCTGTGGCCGCTGTTGTGCAGGCTGGACGTTTACCCCACGGTCTGATACACTGGCTACCGCCGCTAACACTGCGACCATCCGCTGCCCATTCGTGACGTAAGACCCACGTGACAGCGATGCAACGCGATAGTGCCCAGGATCGCGCACAATGAGATAGGTTCGGCTGATAAGCGAAGCGGTTGATAACCTGGTTATGGGTAATGCATAGCGCTGCGCGTGAGCGGGGAGCGGGGAGCGGGGAGCGTAGCGGCTGCGATCACCTCTGAACAACCATCCATGGCACGCGATGCAAGACATTCTTATCCACCGCATCCCTTGGATAGTCAGGTGAACGGTACAGATACCGTCCGTAGGGGCGGGTTCTAAACCCGCCCCTACGGAACCCGCCTCTACATACTACCGGCACCAGCACGCTGTGGGGCAGGCTGCCGGCCTGCGTTCAGTCATCGCCATCATCAGGGGCACGTACCGGCACGGGAGTCCGCTGCAATCCGCGCCGGATCGTGAGCACGGCTGGCGCGGCAGCATGGCTGCCGCACTCCAAACCGCGCGACACGCGTATGACGAGCGGCAAGGCAATTCATCCAGCACGTCCTGGCACGGCTGGAGCAGCGCACTGCCACCGGGCCAGCCGCCCACAACAGCACTCATGGCGATCATACCCGCTGATACACCCGTGGTTCACACCAGTTGTGGGTAATGCATAGCCCCAGCGGGGGGAGGTTGGGAGGGGGGCCGGGATTGAGGTGATCGGGAACCATGATGGCGCACGCCCCTCCCCACTCCCCCGCTCCTCGCCTGCAACGGGAGCGGAGCAGGGGCTGAGGGGTGAGGTGAGGGAACACCCCCACCCTGGCCCGCCCCCGCTGGGGGCGGGGAACGCCCTCACCCCCGGCCCCGCTCCCGCAGCGCGGGAGCGAGGAGATTAGACGTGCGCTCTTGATCTCTACACCGCATCATACCGTGAACGAGACGACAAACGCTTCGCCGCGATTGGTAAATGTCGTGCGGCCATTCACGAACGCCTGGGGTGTTCCGTTCACTTCCGCCATCGCCGGGTTCGCCCCGTGAACGACGAGCGTGAAGGATGTACGGGCACATTCGGTAAAACCATCACCGCGCGTCGAACCACTGATCGTGAGTTCATGACCACGGCGTTCGACCCTGAACAGAGTACGGTAATATGCACCGTGTTGAAACGCCAGGGTCAACCCATCGTCCTCGTGTAACTCTGAGGTGTAGACACCATCGTGCGTTGGGATGAAGAGGTGTAACTCGATAGTTTCCGGGTAGTAGCCCATTGTTGAAGCCGGTACATCTGGCCAGAGCGGAACAACGGCCCCGCCACGTGCGAAGAGGGGTAGGCGGTCGAGTGGAGCAGGCACTACCACAAATTGTTCGCCGGCGTACCGCGTGTCAGTATGCCAGTCGTACCATTCACCAGCGGGCAGATAGAGCTGTCGGGACGTTGTGCACGGCGTATACACCGGCGCAGCCAGCAGGTCGCGCCCCACCAGAAATTGATCGTCTATCTCGCGGGTTAAGCGGTCGTATTGATAGGCGAAGACCAGCGGTTGCTGTACCGGTTCACCGGTTTCCACGGTTCGCATGAAGGCCGTGACCAGATAGGGCATGAGGCGGTAACGTAATTCAATCGCGTTGCGGGCAATCTGCTCGATGGCTGATCCAAACGACCAGGCATACTGGTCGATATGACCAATGGCACTATGATTACGGCAGAATGGCGTCAATGCGGCACACTGCATCCAGCGCGCAAAAAGTTCGGGTTGGGTGTCACCGGCAAATCCGCCAATATCAGCGCCGATAAATGCCTGCCCGGACAAAGCTGTTCCCATTGCCATCGGCATACTCATCCAGAGATGATCCCAACGCGCGCAATTGTCACCCATCCAGTTAGCAGCGTACCGCTGAATCCCGGCGAAGCCGGCCCGTGATAGCACAAACGTGCGCTGGTTGGGGAAGGCAGTGTGTAATCCTTCCACCGTCGCCATCGCCATCAGCAATGCGTACTGATTGTGATAGCGTTCGTGAGGTTCGCGACCGCCGTTGAAGCGCATCGCATACGGCGGAATATCACCGGTTGCCGGCTCGTTCATGTCATTCCAGATACCGGCAATGCCCAACTGCGCATGACGCGCATTCTGCTCGCCCCACCAGGTACGTGCTTCCGGCTTCACAAAATCGGGAAACGCCGTGCGACCGGGCCAGACCTGCCCGATGTACAACTCACCACTGGCTGCTCGACAGAACAGATCGTTCGCCACCCCCTCGCGGAACAACGCAAAATCGGGATCGACCTTCACACCGGGATCGACAATCGTGATCAGGCGAAAGCCATGCTGGTGTAACTGGCGAGCGAGGGCTGCCGGATCGGGGAACAGTTCGTAATTCCAGGTGAAGACACGATAGCCGTCCATATGCTCGATATCGAGCCAGAGTGTATCGCACGGAATGCGTCGTTCACGATGTCGTGCCGCGAGAGCCAGGATGTCAGCCTGACTGTAGCGGTGCCAGCGACATTGATGGTAGCCAAGCGCCCAGATTGGCGGCGGTGCCAGCCGACCGGTCAACCAGGTGAATCCTTCGAGAATATCGGCAATCCGTGGCCCGGCCAGCACATACTCTGTGTATTGACCACCCAACGCACAGATGCCGTAGGTCTCGGCAGGCGAAAAATCGACATGCACCCGGTATGGATTGTCAAGAAAAAAACCGGCAGCATTCCCCGTCTGATCGAGATGGTAGAAAAACGGAATTGAGATGTAATAGGGATCGAACTCCGTGCTGGTATTCTTCGTGCGCGGATCGGCGGGATCACGACCGACGGCGAATTCGGCTTCACCATGCGGACTCAGTACATCGTTATTCCACAAGATAAAATCCCGCCCTTTCCGATTCAGGCGTCCGGTCTTCTCACCCAAACCGAGAAAGGCATCATCACGGGCACAAACTCGATGAAACGCGAAGGCATCATTGAGCGTTGCATACGCCCGTGGCCGCCCATCAGGTCCGGTTGCGGTGGTCATCACCGAACTACCATCGCTCCGCCGGATCGTAATCGTAAACGGATCACGACCGATGATCACCTCCAGCCGCGCACTGCGCAACACCAGCGATGTCGTCGTTTCGGCGACGGTAAATGGCGGTATCGGCGCATGATTCAGATCAACGCAGACGGCATACGACGGATGCTCATCAAAATGACCGCCACGACTGATCTTCAAACGCACAATATCTTCGCGAATCCATTCCACCCGTAGCCACTCATGGTCGAGTGCGGCAAGAATGCCTCGTTCAATGGACTGGACGGCACCAAGCCGGGATAACGGCATAAAATAGCGGGTATCGGTCAGTCCTACCCGTGCCGGGGCTTGCGACATGGCGAACTCCTCAATGTGCAAAAGCGGTATCGAGGGATGATTGTAGCATAAGGAGATAGAGAGAGCTATCTTTATGACAGAGTAATATCTGAAGAGAGCGATGACCGTCAGTGTTGGTAGATGGCTGGAACCTGATCGTTCCGCACACCTGACGAGGGTGATCCGACTCAGGCGTTCACACTTTCTGTGAGGATGTAGAATACCGTTTCGACATAACCGGCGACACCAGATAACTGCCCCTCCTGGCAAACTGTGCTACAAACCATTACAATATCGTCGTACAATCACTTTTACGTAATTGTGAGGCCCAATGACGACGCCAATCAATACCGATCATCTGCAGAACACATTACGTGCGCTGGAGACGGCATATTCTATGTATCAGCGTGCCGTGGAAGAGCAGGAACCGACGACGCAGGAAGTCTTGCGGATGGCGATCATCAAGGGTTTTGAACTGGCTCAGGAGGTCTCGTTCCGGCTGATCCGGCGCCGCCTGCGCGATTTCGGCTACGGCATTCGCCGACTAGAAGCAACGCCGGTACGCGAGTTGCTACGCCTCGCCGCCCAACACTCTCTGCTGTCCATCCCTGAAGTTGAGCGTTGGTTTACCTATCGCGATAATCGCAACAGCACGGCTCACGATTACGGTGACGCCTTTGTTCAGCAAACGTTGACACTGTTGCCTGATTTCATCCGCGATGCGTATGCACTGGCAGAACGTCTCCGTACCGGCAAAACCATTGTCGAAGATGACCTATGACCAAGCCATACCTTGATCTACCCGCCCAATATCTCGCCCAGGTACGCACGATTTTGCAAACATACGTCCCCGAATACGAGGTTTGGGCCTACGGCAGCCGGGTGCGGGGCGAGGCATTTGCCGCCAGTGATCTCGATCTGGTGGTGCGGAACCCTCGTCATTTGTCACAGCCGTGTGACCATATCGTTGCACTACGGGAAGCGTTTGTCGCCAGTAATCTCCCGATTCGGGTTGATGTGGTGGATTGGGCACGGATTCCGCCTTCATTCCATCACGAGATTGAACGCGGGTATGTGGTGGTGCAACCGGCAATGAGTACCGACAACGTCCGGGAAGATTGAGATGCGGAACGTGGTGAAGCTGATGGCTACTCGACTGGCCGGGCGCGTTGGGCAACCTCCAGAATGGCGTCAAGAACCTGCACAATTTCGGCATCGATTGCTGGCAGGGGAACGTGCTTCGCCAAAACGTGAAAATTGGTCTTGCTCATTAGATTGGGCCGCTGAAGAATGGCGTAAAACCGTTGGAATAGTGGTGTGAGAAACTCATCACTGGCTTTAATGTCGTCAGACCATGGGTCTTTGCCTAACATACGAAGGGCCTGTTCGACATCATTGATCGCCTGTTCCATGGCATAACGCCATTCCTGAGCGAAGAGCGGTTCCGCGATCCGTTCACCTTCGGCTAACGCATACGCCAGCAGTGTCTCACGCTGACACACATAATTCTCCAGCTCGCGTTTCCGCCAGGTGTGTTGTCGTAGCGAAGGGTCTGACGACAACTGTTTCTCAAGACGGTCGTAGATCGCAATCCCTACCAGATCGGGTTTTGCTTCACGCAAGCCGTAAAAATGTTCAAGAGCTTTACGTGGCTGATTGGCAACATAATGTACAAATGGTCGGGCCAGATATTCCTGAGCCTGATGGTTGAGGCGTTGGGCAAATGCACTCAACAGGGCCAGGTCGGTCGAACCTTCCAGATACAGCACCCAGCCAGTCTGCTCGGCCAGGTAATAGTGATCGAAGCCGATTTCCCGGAGCGCTTTCAACACCTGCGTACCACGGTCATTGATGCGGTGTGGTTTGCCGACGAAGGCGACCACAACATCGCGGTCGGCTGCTTCGGCGAGTAATACTTCTGAATGACTGGCGGCAATAATCTGACTCCCCATCTTTTCTGCCTGGTCTGACAACACCGTGTAGATCTGCCGTTGACGCAAAATCTCAAGATGTGCATCAGGCTCATCCAACAGGAGGATAGCACCCGGATGCACAGCCATATGCGCCAGGAGGAGCAATGTTTGTTGCTGTCCGCGACCACTGGAAGAAATGTCCAGGGTTGTTCCTGAGCGTGTGGAATAGTCCATCACAATTTCGCCCCGTTCAGGAATATATTTTGGTTTATGCAGCGTCGCACCAAACAAACGACGAATGGAATCGCAAATTTCCTGCCATTTGTTCTCGCCATCGTTACTCTGCAACACCTGCCAGCACAGGTTACGCATCACTTCAGCGGTGCGACCCTCTCCCAAACGGACGCGAATGGAGCCTATTTCCAGCCGATCTTCGCGGGCAGCCAGGCCGGACATTGGTGGCAGGTAGGCGATCTGAAGATGTTTGAGATTCTCTGGTACGTTCATCCAGACCTTTTCCTGATCTGACAGGGGTGGCCGACAGTAAAATGACTCTTCGTTTGCGTAGTAAAACTCCAGGCGACATTCCCAGGGCACGTCATTGACGCCTTCAACACCAATTTCAATCAGCACATTGCGGGTCGCTACTTTATGGTCTTGCCTTACGCTTTCGCGAACGTGCAAATCACGCCAGAGGAGATTCGCAGCCGGGGTTGGAATGGCAATCAAATCCTGGCGGCTAATGGTAACTCCAGGGCGCTTGGTTGGAACGGTACCGCCGCCACGTCGTTCCAGCCAGCGTTTGACGCCAATATCCCATAGCGCCAGTGCCTGTAATGCTGATGTTTTGCCAGAGTTGTTTGGGCCAATGAAAATAACTCGTTCGCCCAGTTCAATCTCAACATCTGTGAAGAGTTTGAAATTACGAATGGTCAGTTTTGTTAGCATCGTCGATCACCAAAACGGGTTTATGTCGTTTTTGCCGGGATAATGTACATTCAGTCCATCTCATGCTTACTAATCAAACTTCCTACCCCCGTTTTACCCGAACATTGAACGGTACTATGTTCAGAATGCCAGTATCTCTCCAGTGCGCCGCTGTTGCTTGATGAAGATTGTACCATACTGATTTCATCTCAAACATCTCTCACAACGACGACGAAGAAGCCTTTGCCTATGCCACGTTACCTGCACCAGCTATGACATTTTTTTCACTACAAGCCGTTGCAAATCGCGCTATAGTACTATGAGGAATGGATCATTCGTCTGGATACGTTATCGGTATTGCACCCTATGACACGGCGTCCTCGTCCACGTTTACCACGTTTTCGACGGCGAAAGCCGTTACCGCCACCCTGGCCGATTCGGGGCCTGCTGATTGTTGGGCGTTGGCTCAATCGGCTCTTTTTTACGCTGTTGGTGTTGGTATTGATGGGAATGATGGGGCTGATGGGCCTGTATCTCTACTACGGTCGCGATTTGCCGCCGCCGGAGCTGATCGATCAGTACCGTAGCTTCGAGAATACGCGCATCTACGCCCGCGATGGCGTTACGCTGTTGTACGAGGTGATTGGGCCAGGGGTACGGGTGCCAGTAGCGCTGGAGCGTATTCCCCAGATTTTACGCGATGCAACGGTAGCAGTTGAAGATGCGAATTTCTATACCAATCCTGGGGTGGATTTGCCGAGTATTGTGCGGGCTTTCTGGCAAAATGTGAACGCTGGTGAGACCGTTTCAGGCGCCAGTACGATTACTATGCAGTTGGTGCGGGCAATTTTACTGACGCCTGAAGAAGCTCAGCAGCAGACAATTGAACGTAAAATTCGCGAAGCAATTCTGGCGATTCGGGTTGGGCAGGAGTATAGTAAGGAACAGATACTCTCGCTCTATCTGAACGAGGTGTATTACGGTGCGCAGGCGTATGGGGTTGAGGCGGCAGCCCAACGTTACTTTGGTAAGCATGTCTGGGAATTGAGTCGCGGTGAGGCAACCCTGCTGGCCGGTTTGCCGCAGTCGCCCTCGAACTACAATCCGTTTGAGAACCTGCCATCGGCGCGTGCCCGTCAGCGCATTGTGCTGAATCAGATGGTTGATGCCGGTTTCATCAGCCCCGCCGAAGCCGAGTCGATCTTTGCCGAGCCGATTCGGTTAGTGCGCCCCACCGTTTCTATTCAGTCGCCCCATTTTGTCTTTTACGTCTACGACCTGCTCGTCGCGCAATTCGGCGAGGAGATGGTGAATCGTGGCGGTTTGCGCGTGATCACCACGCTTGACCCGTTTTGGCAGGCGCAGGCCGAACAGGTTGCCGCCGAACAGATCGCAACCCTGCGCGCCCGCAATGCCAGCAATGCCGGTGTGGTCATGCTCGCCCCTGATGGTCAGATTCTGGCAATGGTGGGGAGTGTTGATTATAACGCGCCTGATGGTCAGGTGAATGTAACCCTGGCCCTCCGTCAGCCTGGATCGGCGTTGAAGCCGTTTATTTACGCTGCTGCCTTGCAGCGGGGGTGGACAGCGGCAACCGTACTCTGGGATGTACCGACGCGCTGGCAGATGAATGGGGTGGTGTACGAGCCGCGCAATTATGATGGCCGCTTCCGCGGGCCGGTGCGTCTGCGCCTGGCACTGGCGAATTCGCTCAATATTCCGGCGGTGAAGGCGCTGGAGTTTGTCGGCGTAGAAACGTTTGTCGATTTAATGAGTCAGTTTGGGGTGAGCAGTTTTACCGATCCCAGCCGCTACGGGCTGGCAATGGCGTTAGGGAGTAACGAAGTGCGCCTGCTGGAGCTGACCGGCGCTTATGCTGGACTACAGGCAGGGGGGCGCCAGCTCCGACCGGTAGCTATTTTGCGCGTGACAAATAGTCGGGGTGAGATGTTGCATACCTGGCAGCCACCCCCTGTTAAGCCGTTGCTTGGCCCGCAGAGCGAACAAATTGCATTTCTGATCAGTGATATTCTGAGCGACAATGCGGCGCGCCGGCTGGTCTTTGGGCGCAACAATGTGATGGAATTGCCGGGTATTCAGGCCGCAGTGAAGACCGGTACCAGTAATGATTATCGCGATTCCTGGGCAATTGGCTATACCAGTGCTGTGGTAATCGGGGTATGGGTGGGGAATAACGATAATCAGCCGATGGCGGAAGTGGCCGGTGCTAACGGCGCCGGTCTGATCTGGCGTGAGTTGATGTTGCGCTACCACGCCAATCGGGAGGCAAAGTCCTTCATACCGCCTGACGGAGTCGTCGAACAGCCGGTGTGTGCCGAGACCGGTGGCCCCCCTACTCCGGAGTGTCCCCAGGTCATTACCGAACGTTTCGTTGCCGGTACCGGGCCGGTGAGCAATATCACCTATCAAACGGTGCGTGTAGCCGGTGATGGCTCGTGTCTGGCAACGACATATACCCCGCCCGAAGAGGTGCGCCTGGAGACGTTCCCCGTCTACCCTACCGAAGTCGCCGATTGGGCGCGCCGCAATGGCCGGACACCACCGACCGGATATTGTCCGCCACCCCGCGAGCCGGATCGCGCTGTTGCCCTGCTCGACCTCGCCGAGAATAGTGTGATTACCAATACCCTGGTCTTTATCCAGGGTACTGCTCGCGGTCCCTTTATTCTTGACATTGGCAGCGGTGGCGATCCAACCGACTGGCAGGTGCTGGGGCAGAGCAGCCAGCCGGTTGAGCAGGGGTTGCTTGGGATGTGGAATGCCGGTGCCTGGCCAACCGGTACGTATACCGTTCGGCTACGAGTCACCCTGGCCGATGGGGCCGTGATCGAAGAGCGCCGACAGGTGACCTACGCGCCGTGACTGGCGACCAGAGCCTGTTGCCAGGCCGCTTCAACCTGAGCACGTGTACGCGCTTGCGAACCGCTGTTGTCAATAATGACATGGGCGCGGCTGAAGCGACTCTCTTGCGGAGGTTGTGCGGCGATCCGGGCCTGCGCTTCAGCCAGCGACATCCCCCGGGTTGTCATCAGGCGCTCAATCTGTTGTTCAGGCGGGCAGGTGACGACCCAGACCTGATCACACTCGTCAGCCCAGCCCGACTCGATGAGCTTGATTGCATCAATCACCACAATCGGACGTTCGACAGGTCGCAGGCGGGTGGCATACCCACCCGCATTGGCGACCTCGGCCAGAAACCGTTGTATTTCGGTGCGTACTGCCGGATGGACGATCGACTCTAACCTCTTCAGTGCCGCCTGGTCGTTAAACACGATGTTCCCTAACTTACGGCGATCAATCGCACCGCCGGGTGCGGTCAAAATCTGGGGGCCGAACGCTGCGACAATGGCCTGATACACCGGTGTCCCCGGTTGTTGCAGACGGTGTGTTACCCGATCAGCATCAATAGTGCGCGCGCCGAGGGCGGCCAGCATCGCCAGAACAGTGCTCTTGCCACAGGCGATACCGCCGGTCAGACCGATCAGAAAGATGCCGGGATGCTTCATGCCACCAGCTCCACGTATTCCTGCAACACCAGAGCGTCATCGCTAATACCGATCAGTTCCAGCAATTCACTGATCAGTTCGGCTCGCCGCTCGGCATCACGGCGGCTCCAGGTGCGGCTCTTGATTTCGAGGAATGGGCCGCGATCTGCCTGACCGATGAGCGTATCGAGGTTGATCGCGAAATCATGATCGCGGTAGAGAATGCGCCAGCGCCGACGCTGCTTCTCAAGCTCCTCGATCCGGTCGGGCTGAAAGTATTCGCGGTAGAAGCGCACGGTATGATCGGCGGGCGCGGTATACCGCGCTCGTGACAACATCATCGCCTTGGGGTGATCAAAACGACGCGCCTCGGCCATCAGGGTGAGCGTATACTTGGGCTGGGGGCGGGCACCGGGATCGGTACGGTGATCCTCTCGTATCCGAATGCGCTCACCGTTGGCGAAGATGAAATAGGTGTCGTACTGGGTGCGTTCACTGGTTTTCGTGACGGTGATTGCCGGATGGTTGAGTACTGCCAGTACTCGCTCGACATCTGCCGGATGCAGGCGGGCTTTCACCTGTATCTCGAAGATTTCCGCCTGCTGCACACCACCGAGGGCCAGAATCTTGGCCAACAGATTCCGTTCGCGAGTGGCAAGAAATTCGTTGATGCGCGTCGCAATTGCCTGTGCGCGAGCAATAATTGCCGTCTCGTCAATGGTCTGTAACTGACGATCACGGAGCAGGATGTTGCCATCCACCAGCACATCGCGCACATCGGCAGCCCGACTACTGTAGACGAGGTGGGAGTAAATGGCATCGGGAGCGTAGGTGTAGCGGGGTGCGCTGTGCAATCGGTGCAGCTCAACAACGGCAATATCGGCGCGTTTCCCTGCTTCCAGCGAGCCGATCAGATGGTCAAGGTGAATCGCACGAGCGCCCCAGCAGGTGGCCAGCGCGAAGGCTTCACGTGCCGGAACCGCCGTTGGATCGCCGCTCAAGCCTTTCGGGAGGAGTGCCGCCAGTTGAATCTCGGTAAACATATCCTGGTCGTCATTGCTCGCCGGGCCATCGGTACCGAGACCAACCCGCACCCCGGTTTCGATCATTCGGCGGAAAGGTGCCACGCCACTCGCCAGTTTGAGGTTACTGGTCGGGCAAGGCACAGCCCCGGCCTGAGCTTCGCGCAACAGGCGCAGATCATCTTCGGTGGCGTGAACACAGTGGGCTGCAATGCAGGGTACATCGAACGCGCCCACCCGTTTGGCATATCGAATTGGGGTCACTTCACGATCACGGATACTCTCTTCAACTTCGCGGGCCGTTTCAGAAAGATGCGTGATCAGTGGTGCACCAAACTCAGCACACAACGCTGCCGCCTGGCGGTAAATCTCATCGGTGCAGGTGTACGGCGCGTGGGGGGCAACCGTCGCAATAATACGGGGATGACCGCGCCACTCGGCCATAAAACGCCGCGCCCGCTCGATCCCGGCATCGAACGAATCGGCATCAGGGGTGGGCAAACGCATCACCGTCTGCCCACAAATCGCCCGCATCCCGGCCTGATCGGCAGCACGGGCGACCTCTTCTTCAAAATAGTACATATCGACAAAGGTCGTCGTCCCGCCACGAATCATCTCGGCGCAGCTCAAAAGGGTACCGGTGAAGCTAAACTCGGCGTCAACAAACTGACTCTCGACCGGAAACATATAGCCGAAGAGCCAGACATCGAGCTGCTGGTCGGCAACCAGGCCGCGCAAGAGGCTCATCGGCACATGGGCGTGGCCGTTGATCAGCCCCGGAATGATCGCGCAATCGCGGCAATCAATCGTCTCCGTAGCCGTATACCGCTGGTTTAGTTCAGCGGCTGGCCCCACCTCTACAATAACCCCATCACGAATAGCGACGGCACCATCGGCAAAGATACGCCACGCTGAGTCCATCGTAACGACCGTGCCGCCGGTGAGTAGGGTGTCAACATGCTCCATGAAAATGCCTCCTTTGTCACTCACCTTCTTCCTTTCATTGTACGAGAAATCGGGCAAAGGTGCGATCCACCAAAGTACCGATGTCGGGTATACTGACGGCGATGCAACCAGAAATGCTTTCAATCGAAAACGAAGAGATCACAACCCATCCTGCCCCGTCGCACGCCCAACTGGAGAAGCGCGTCTTGCGGCTGGCCTGGCCGGTCATTGGCGAAAATCTGCTCCAGACTATGCTCGGCGTCGTTGATACGATCCTGGTCGCCTCGCTAGGAGCCGTCGCTTTGGCCGGGGTCGGCGCGGCATTGCAGGTCATCTATGTCACGACAGGCGCACTGAGCGCGTTATCGGTTGGCGTGGCGGTGCTGGTCGCGCAGGCATACGGTGGTGGACGGCTGAAAGAGGCCAGCTTCCTGGCGCGCCAGGGATTGCTCTGGAGTATACTTATCGGGCTGCCGGTGACCGCCATTGGATTGCCGCTTACGCCCACGCTGATCGGCCTCTTCGGCCTGGCCCCCGATGTCAGCCAGGTTGGGATTGACTATCTGGCAGTGACCATGAGCACCATCACCACACTGACCATGATGTTCCTCATCGGCGGCGTCTTACGCGGAGTCGGTGACACACGTACTCCCATGATCATCACGGCTTTTGCCAACGTGATCAATGTTATTGCCAGTGCAGCATTGATCTTCGGCTGGCTGGGCTTACCGGTGTTGGGGGCGGTTGGTAGTGCCTGGGGATCGGTTATTGCCCGCTTTGCCGGTGCCATCCTCCTGGTCGGTGTGCTATGGCGGGGGCGCAATGGTGTGCGGGCCGGTGGCCGTGGTGGGTGGTGGCCACGCATGCGCGTGTTGCGCAATATATTGCGCATCGGAATGCCGGCAGCACTGGAAGAGGTGCTGATCATCGGCGCGATTGCCACATTGACGCCGGTGGTAGCCACGCTGGGCACAGTGCCACTCGCCGCTCATCGCGTGGCGATCAACGTGCTCTCGCTCTCCTTCCTGCCCGGCATCGGTTTTGGCCTGGCCGCAACGGCGCTGGTTGGGCAGGCGATTGGTGCCCAACGTCCGGCAGAAGCCCGCCGCATTGCCACCATCGCAATGCGCTGGGCCTTGATCTGGATGGGTGGCCTGGGTGTCTTATTCATGATCTTCGCCGAGGGGCTGGTACGGCTGTTCAACAGCGACCCACAGTTGGTTGCCGAGGGAGCTGCTGCGGTGCGCGTGGTTGCCCTGACGCAGCCGGCGTGGGCGATTACCTTTGCCCTTGGCGGTGCCCTGCGCGGTCTGGGCGACACCCTCTCACCGCTGGTGATCAGCGGTTCAGCGATCTGGATTTGTGTCGGGCTGGCGCTGGTGATTGTGTTATGGTGGCTGCCGGCGCTGTGGGGCATCTGGCTGGCCTTCCTGATCGTCGGGCCATTTGAGGCGCTGGTCTTCTGGCGGAAATGGCAGCAGCGGATCACATCCTGGCGGCCAGGGTCGGCCTGACTGCTTACAGCACGCACGGTCATTGCGAGAGCGTTGTAACCGGGGACACCTGGCTAGTCTTCCGGGTCGTAAGCCATTCGCGGCGCTGGTCTTCTGACTGCAATGGCAGCAGCGGATCACATCCCGGCGTCCAGGCTCTGCCTGACTGCTTACAGCACGCACGGTCATTGCGAGAGCGTTGTAACCGGGGACACCTGGCTGGCCTGCCGGGTCGTGAGTCGTTCACGGCGCTGGTCTTCTGGCGGAAATGGCAGCAGCGGATCACATCCTGGCGGCCAGGGTCGGCCTGACTGCTTACAGCACGCACGGTCATTGCGAGAGCGTTGTAACCGGGGACACCTGGCTGGCCTGCCGGGTCGTGAGTCGTTCGCGGCGCTGGTCTTCTGACGGAAATGGCAGCAGCGGATCGCATCCTGGCGGCCAGGGTCGGCCTGACTGCTTACAGCACGCACGGTCATTGCGAGAGCGTTGTAACCGGGGACACCTGGCTAGTCTTCCAGGTCGTGAGCCATTCGCGACGCTGGTCTTCTGACGGAAATGGCAGCAGCGGATCATATCCAACCTGGGAGCGCGCGCCTCCGGCCATCCTGCTACAGCCCACCATACCTGCGTCTCGCAGGGTTTCGCCACCCTGAACCAGAGCGCGCAAGCGGGAGTCATCCTGTACTGCCGATTGAGGGTGGGGGCGTGTCGCATACCACTACTGGACGCAGCCCCAACCTGACCCGCTCATTTCTCCATCACGCTGGCGCTGCCCCTGCCTGCGACTGTCCGTGAACCAAATTTGGGTATCTGTACTGACCCACCAGCGCTTCAGCGGTGGCACGAGCAGTGCGCCGGCACGGTTCTGATAACCTGAATGACACACAGTGCAAGTCAAGATTGACTATAAAGTGTACCATCTGGCAACATGCGATCCCAACGTTTCGTGCTGTGAGTGCATAGGTAAATCAGCGTCGCAACGGACGTTTACTCATCAGAAAGCGCCATACACCAGGTTCGCCACATCTGCTCTGCTGGCGTATGGCGAGGAGCTTGTCTGAAACTGGATAGAGTTTGCTCTGTTATTGCCATATAATGGGGCGCCACTTGCCCGCCGGGCAGAATGGTTCTCTGCTCACGGGCAAGGCGATCTTGTTTGGATGCACGCAGTCGATTCTTTGAAGTCGAGGAATACAAACATGGATCATTTTGTGATTGAAGGTGGTCATCGGCTATCAGGGTCAATTCGACCGGCCGGCAACAAGAATGCTGCGCTACCATTGCTTGCGGCCAGTCTGTTGACCAGTGAGCCTGTAACGTTGCGGAATATTCCTGATATTGGAGATGTCCGTACCAAGCTGGCACTCCTGGCACATCTCGGTGTGTATGTTGATCGGCCAGAGGCAAATGTTGTCCATCTGCGCGCCGATCAACTGGTAGCGGGTGAACCTGACACCACCCTGGCCAGGCGCATCCGTACCTCGCCGCTGCTCGCCGGCCCCCTACTGGCCCGGCGGGGATATGTCACGCTGCCACGTCCTGGCGGCGATGCCATTGGCAGACGCCGGCTCGACACGCATCTGTTAGCACTTCAGGCGTTGGGGGTTCACGTAGAAGTTACTCCCACCAGCTATATTCTGACGACGAATGGCCTGCGTGGGGCCGACATTTTTCTGGATGAGATGAGTGTCACCGGTACCGAACAGGCAATTATTGCGGCCTGTGTTGCCGAAGGGCATACCACCATTGCGAATGCCGCCTCTGAACCACACGTCCAGGACCTGTGCCACTTTTTGAATCGTATGGGCGCACGGATCAGCGGCATCGGCACCAATCTGCTTGAGATTGAGGGAGTAACCAGCCTGCACGGTGCCGATTACACGATTGGCCCTGATTTCATGGAGGTGGGTTCGCTGATTGGCCTGGCTGCCGTGACCCGTAGTGAATTGCGGATTGTTGGTGCCCGTCCACGCGAGCATCGCATGACCAAAATTATGTTTGGCCGGTTAGGAGTTACCTGGCACGAGGAAGGTGAGGATATTGTTGTCCCAGCCGATCAAGAGCTGGTGGTGCGTCACGATCTGCACGGTGCAATCCCGAAGATCGACTCGGCGCCGTGGCCCGGCTTCAACCCGGATTTGATCAGTACGGCGATTGTTGTGGCAACGCAGGCGCGTGGTACTGTGCTCATTCACGAAAAGATGTTTGAAAGTCGACTCTTCTTTGTTGACCGGTTAATTGGCATGGGAGCGCGCATTGTGCTCTGTGATCCGCATCGGGCAGTGGTGGTCGGGCCATCGCAACTGTACGGCGAACCTGATGGCTTGCCCAGCCCTGATATTCGGGCAGGTATGGCATTGGTGACAGCGGCCTTGTGTGCCAAAGGGCGTAGCGTCATCTACAACATTGGGCAGATTGATCGTGGCTACGAGCGGATTGAAGAGCGGTTAGCAGCGCTGGGCGCACGGATCGAGCGGGTGCGGGCTTCGTAGAGTTTCTACCCGCCTTCAGCGAGCAAAAGTCCTCTCTGACCGAATCTTGAGCGATACAGTGCATCACTGCCTGTCATCGGATATGCGGTGAACCATGACCATCTGTCTCCGTCGCGACGGTAGGGGCGGGTTTGGTAGGGGCGGGTTCAAAACCCGCCCCTACCCTTTCACATCGCCATACGGGGGATGCGGCAGAGGGGGCTAACGGGTGCGTTTTGGGGCGCGTGCCAGACATTCGTCATGGTCGGGTTCGCTGCATTGATGGTGAACTGATCGTGCTGTCAGGCATGTGCGTTGTCCTGGCGGACATTAGAAACCTGACAAACCGATGCGAACCACCCAATTCACCGCTCCTTTCTGGCGATCACTATCATAACCCAAGTTGCCACCTACGCTATGAGCAGGCCATGAAAGACTACCTGCGATGATGCACAGCACGACGCTGCGCACCACATCGTGCAGCGTACATGACCGGTATGCATCGTTTGAGTCGCAGCCAGTTCCGTAAACGCACTACGTCACGCACATCTGGTATGCCCATCCTCCGTGCCTCTATGGTGATATAAGGGAGCACCTTGGGTGACGATTTGTCTGCGTTCATCCGCCGCACCCGCGTCCATCCGTGTTCCCCCCTCCCCCCCGTCGTGCTCAACGCCCCGCACCGCTGTGGTGAGGTAAGGTAGCAACTTGAATTATCATAGTGTGGTTCTTCCGGCATTGCCACAACAAGGGGCTTTATCCCGAAGTGAGGCTACTGTACGGTTGAATTAACGCCTCGCTATCATTACGTACCTGATTCACTGCCGGACTGACCGGATAGCAGTGAAGGGTGACCGGCGGTGGTGTGCGACAGAGATCGTAAAGCTGACCGATATCTGCTGCCGGATCGAGCCAGAGTGCATCGAGATCAGAAGGGATAATCACCGGCATCCGCTCGTGAATGGGCGCAACGATCTCATTCGCAGCCGTTGTCAGGATGGTACAACTTTCTACCACCGTGCCATCAGGCGAACGCCACTGCTCCCACAGACCGGCAAACGCTATCAGATCGTCATCGCGTAACGTGAAATAAAACGGCTGCTTCCCGGTTGGTAACGTCTGCCATTCATAGAACCCGGAAGCCGGGATTAGACAGCGGCGCTGCCGAAAAGCTGCACGAAATGAAGGTTTCTCCAGCACCGTCTCACTGCGCGCATTGATCATTCTGCTACCGATAGTAGCATCCTTCGCCCAGGACGGGATCAAGCCCCACCGTAGCGTAGCTAACTGGCGCCCCTCTGTCGTCTCACGTACAGCAATGACCGACTGCGTTGGCGCAATGTTATAGCGTGCCTGGAGATCGAGTGGTGGAGTCACGGAAAAACGGGCCGCCAGTCTGGACGGACTGACAGCCAGGGTATACCGTCCGCACATAGCTGCTCCCTGCCGGTGCAACGTTGGGTATGGGGCGATAACGCGAATACCCGACGCTGCCAGCGCATGTTAAGACTCGTCCTTGTCGAGTCGAGTGGTTTCGCCGGTAGCGGGTGGCGGTGACTGCATCCGCTTGATGAGTTCGGCAAGTTGTTCATTAAGCTGAGCAATTCCCCTGGCCAGGGTCTGTTGCAGGTCGTGGGCAGCCTGACTCTGCTGAAGCTGATGTAGCGCCTGTTGACCACGTTCGGCCAGCTCTTGCACCCGTGGATTTTCGGCGATCATTTTGGCGGCTGTCTGTACCTGCTCATTGACTGCCCGCAGTCCATTCAGCAATTCCTGCTGTAACTGGCGTGCCCGCTCACTTTCGAGTGCGCTCCGCAGGGCAGCCTCGATCTGTTGCCCCAATTCGCGCAGTTCTGCTGCCAGGTCGGGTGTTTGATCGGGTTTTTGCTCCGGTTGACTCATCGTCTTCCTCCTTACAGGCTATGGATATGCACTGCCAGCGTTCGACAGTGATAAGACGACCATTGGCGGGAGAATGTTGTAGATCGAGGCGACGAAGCTGGTGATAACAGATAGGAACCCGTTTTCGGGGCGATGCCGTTGTACTTATCGTACAAGCTGATATGACCGCAGATAGTGGCAGGTCGGCCAGAGATGGGCGGTTCCGCGTTATAACCACCTCTCGACATTACCGTACCGTCTCATCAATGCCTACCGTCGGCGGCGGAGAAGTAGCCAGAGACTACCGACAACGGCCAGGACACCAAGCGCAGGACGGGCGCCACGGGCCGGGCCTTGCCCGATGAGAGCTGCCAGATCGGCGAGGCTGGTACGATGGGCAGAGGTACTCTGGGCAGGCAATGCGATCTGATTGATCACATACTTGCGCCGGCGAGCAGCGGCATACAGGTGCGCCAGCGGTGGAGCCAGTTCACCGTCGCCGGGAAGCAGATCGATCAACTCACTGCGAAAGAGAGCTAACGGCAAGAGTGGATCGCTCTGGTCACTACCCAGCACCTGCCGGAGAAGGGCCGTGTGTGCCTGTTGGAGTATATCGGTCGGGGCAGGTGTACGTACTCCCACCAGCATATCTTGATTGTTGTACGCGGCGAGCAATCGTTCAAGCGCAAGCGTTGACACCGGACTGGTCGCGTCTAACGCCAAAACCAGATCGCCGCTTACCAGCGTACAAGCATCGCGGAGCAGATAGGACATGCGGCGGGGTTGGGAGTGGTAGGTTGCGCAGACCAACGGGCGGGTCGCGGCAAGACGGGCAGCGCTATTTGTAGCAGCAGGGCCGGCAGCGATGATGATCTCGTAACTGGCGCTATAACGTGTTGCAGCGATCTGAGCAGCGTTGAGGACCTGTTCAAGGTTGGTGTCGCTCGCAGCGCAAATAACGATTGATAACGCATTGATTGTAGACACTGGAATCCTCCACCGTGAGTGATGCTGTACATAGTATAGCACAGAGTAGGCTCCAGAACCGAACCACATTGTCAGGATGAGGTAGGGTAAGGTACCGGAGAACCGACAGGTTATGTGAGAAGTTTTTCATTTAGCTGTTTGAAAATATAAATATTTTGTAACCTGCTTCCTGCAAAAATTTGCTTGACAGATTCGTTTAGTCAGCTTAATCTTTTGCTCGCAAGCTTCCCGACAACCTCAGCTCATCCTACCAGCATCGTCGCTGCTGAGACACAATGCACCTGACACGCTTCAATACAAAAGCGTGCGCCTTGTTGCACACCACTCTGCCTGCGCACCGATGTTGTGGGAAGCCTGATCGTGTTTGAGCGGAAAGGAGGAGTGTCTGGCCCGAAGATTGTCGTGACGGAATAAGGTGCGAACTCTTTGTTCAGTCACACTGCCGAATAGTGTATTATGAGCTGAGGAGTCTATGAGTTTATCAACAAAACGTCATCTCCTTGCTGTTATCATCAGCATCGGTCTTACGATTGCCTTGATTGCGCCATCGGCTGCGCAACCCCCACGCCCACTTCCGAATCTGGAATCGCTACGCCTTGAGGAACCGGTAACGCTGACAAGTGCTCCTACTGCCCTCTCGCCCAGCCTGATTGGGGTGAGTGGCCGGCAACAAGTTGTGATTCGACTGAGCGAGAATCCGACGGCACGGGTACCTGAAGGTGCCGCGCAGGCAGCTCAGCTTCAACGGATTACGCAGCAACAGGATCGGGTGTTGAGTCGGCTGCGGGCTATTGATCCAACCCTGGTTGAAGTTGCCCGCTTGCGGGTCGCTTTGAATGCGGTGATCGCCGAAGTTGATGGCACTGCATTGCCTGCCCTGGCCCGCGATGCTGAAGTGGTGCGGATTAATCCGGTTGTGAATTACGAACGGGCAACGCAACCACCGATGGAGACGGTACCATACATCGGTGCAACGCCCGATGTGCAGGCCGCCGGCTTCCGCGGGAAAGATGTTCGGGTCGCAGTGCTCGACAGCGGGATCGATTATACCCACGCTGCGTTTGGTGGCCCTGGCACGCTGGAAGCATATCAGGCAGCGTATGGAACAAGCCCCTCAGATTCGCGCAATAAGACCCTCGATGGTCTGTTCCCGACTGATCGGGTAAAGGGTGGCTACGACTTTGTAGGTGAGGTCTGGCCCAACGGCCCGCTAGCGCCTGATCCCGACCCAATCGACTGTGGTGCGCCTGGCTTGAGCAGTGGCACCTGTGCCGGTGGTCACGGCACGCACGTCGCTGACATCATTGGTGGCGAGCAGGGGGTGGCACCAGAAGTCGATCTGTTTGCGGTGAAAGTTTGTTCGGCGGTGTCGTCGTCGTGTAGCGGTGTGGCAATCCTCCAGGGGTTGGATTGGTCTGCCGATCCGAACGGCGATGGGGTGACCGATGATCGGATGCATATCGTCAATATGTCGTTGGGCGCATCGTATGGCCAAAACTACGATGACGACTCGGCGATTGCCGTAGATAACCTCCAGCCGCTGGGTATTCTGGTGGTGGCGTCGGCAGGTAATAGCGCTGATCGGCCTTACATCACCGGTACGCCGGCCGGTGCCCGCACCGCGCTTTCGGTTGCCCAGACGGCTGTACCCAGTGATGCCTCGTATCCGATCACGGTGCTGAGCACCACTGTGTATGGCATTGCCCAGCCCTGGGCACCGATTCCCAATACTCCGGTGAATGGGACGCTGGTCTATGGTGCATCGTTAGGAAACGCACTTGGATGTACAGCATATCCAGCCGGTTCATTGACCGGGCAAATCCTGCTGGTTGATCGCGGTGTCTGCGCAATCAGTATCAAAGGCTCGAACGGTGCTGCTGCCGGCGCAGTAGCGGTGATTGTTGCCAACAACGCGGCTGGTGCGGTACCACCCACCTTTAGCTTCGGTGGCGGAACACCGACTGTGCCGGTGCTGTCAATCACGCAGGCGGCCGGTAATGCGCTGAAGGCACGGGTTGGCAATGCCACGACCATCGGTTTCGATACACCGGCAACGAACGCTGGCAGTGTGGTAGGCACCTCATCACGCGGGCCGACGCTGGGGCAGATGACCTACGGCGACCAGATTATGTACGGGCAGATTATTAAGCCCGAAATCGGTGCACCGGGTGCTTCACTGTCGGCGGTGGCCGGTAGCGGTACCGGTGTTGAGCCGTTCGGTGGCACGTCAGGCGCTGCGCCAATGGTGGCCGGTGCTGCGGCTCTGCTCTACAATGCGGTTGACTGGAGCTTTGCACCGTGGGAATTGAAAGCGCGTCTGATCAATACCGCCGAGACCAATATTTTCAACGGGCCACCGGTATTTGTCGGGCCGGCATTGGCTCCGATCACACGGATCGGTGGCGGTGAAGTACGCATCAATCGAGCGATTGCTGCACAGGCCAGTGCCTGGGAACTCTCGAACGGTACGGCCACGATCTCGTTTGGCCTGGTTGAGGCGACCCGTAACCCGACCACGCTCCGCCGCACGATTGTGATTCGGAACTACGGTAATTCGCCACTTACCTACACCATTACGCCTACCTTCCGCTTCGCCAATGATGCGGCTACCGGTGCCATCACTCCCAGCACCTCGGTGACGACGATCACGGTGCCCCCACGCAGCCGACGTACCTTTACGCTGACGCTGCGCATCGACCCGACGAAGTTGCCGGCCTGGGTGTTGAATTCAGGGTCAAATGGTGGGAATGGTGCAGCACTGACGGCGGTTGAGTTTGATGGCTATCTGGTGCTCGATGCACCCGGTACCACCAATGACCTGACGATGCCGTGGCATGTGTTGCCGCGAGCGTCGGGCAATGTGCGGGCGCCGGCCTCGGTACGGGCGACGACCAGCACTCCGGCAACGGCACGTCTGACGAATAACGGCGCCAACCCGGTTTCAGTTGATCCGTTCACACTGATTGGTGAGAACCCGTTTGTCTCTGCGTCGCCAGGTGCCGGTATGCAGATGCCGCCGATGGATCTTAAGTACGTCGGTGTGCGTGCCTTTGATGGAACCGGCTTCTGCCCGGCTAATAGCCCCGTCATTCAATTCGCTGTCACGACCCATCAGCAGATCACCCATTCCAACTATCCGGTCGAGATCGATCTGCTGTTCGATACCAACCGCGATGGCACACCTGACTATGTCGGCTTTACGGCTGAGCTGAGCCTGCCGTCGGGTGCATTTGCGGCTGATGGTCGAAACGCCTTCTTTGTCGGTCCGTTGAGTGGTCCGTATAGCGCCTTCTTCTTCACCGGCCATGCAACGAATAGCGCCAACACGGTGCTGACCATGTGTGGTAGCCAGATTGGGGTTGCCGGCCTTGGTCAGCAGATCAATGTCGATGCGTATACCTACGACAACTACTTCACCGGCTTCGAGCTGAGCAAGATCGAAGGTATGAGTACGGTGCTGGGTGCGCCACGCTTCGATATTGACGTTGGCAGTGGTGTGGTACCGGCAAATGGATCGCTCAACACGACGATCTACCGCTTCAATGCACCGGCTGATGTGACCGACTCCGGCATTCTGCTGCAATACTCCTTTGCGCCGGGTGGCCGTGAGGCCAGTGCAATTATCGTCCGCTAATCGGCTGTCTATCACATAACCGCTTGACGGCAGGCAATCTGTTGCCTGCCGTCATGTGTTTCTGGTGAGGCTGTGTCTTTGTCTATGATGTCAGAACAGTAGGGGCGACGCATGCGTCTCCCCTACGCCGACGGCCACCTACCGACTTTTGATGTCAAAACAGTAGGGGCACGGCATGCCGTGCCCCTACCGCCTCGCCGGTGGCACACCTGAACAATCTACTTTCCCGATCAAGAAGTGGTATTACTCCGGCCAGCGGTAACGCACGCCCGGCGGCAGGCGAAGGGTCTCATCACCCAACCGCCCCAGGCTAAAGGTTGTTCCGTCTGGACTGCGTTCGAGACGGGCATATTCCGTCCATTGCACAATCCAACCGTTGCGCTGAATTTCGCCACTGAGTGTCTGGCCCAGTGTTGCACCAAACACTTCCGGTACCGAAAAACCGGCACAGACAGTATGCGCCGGGGAATATCCCTGACACTGCGTGCTGCGCAGGGTTTCCGCCAGGTACAGTTCAGTACCGAGCGGGCGCATGCGGACGCTCCCGTCCCGCCATTCCAGGCATGTCCGTTCAAAGCATTGAAACCAGCCCCAGGCGAAGGGTACCGCAGGTGTCAGGGGGAACCCACTCCGTTCGAGCGCACCTGTCTCGGCCCAAAACCGCATGAAGGTTGCCGGGACGAAATAGCCGGTTTCGGCAAAGAACATCCCTCCCTGGGGTTCGACATACAGGTCGGCAACCGGTTGGGGTGGAAGTAACTCATTGCCGTTCTGGTCGCGCAGTCCCACAGCGATCTGATAATTGCCGGGCAGCAGCTCTACCGGTAGTTCGATTGGTTGCAGGTGGTCAATCGGGCTGGCTTCCGGCCAGCGTGATGGCGGCAGGGCGCCGTAGATCAGACGACGCTCACTCTGGATTGCTACCCGATCACCGGCGAAGCGTAGCTGCACCACCACACTGAGATCGTCAGTAGGATGGGGATCGAGGCGTGACCAGCGCAAATTGATCACCACCAGGTCGCCCGGCTCGTACTGCGCACCGGGCGGCGGGGTAAGTTGCACGCCAACCAGTTGAATGCCACCCCCGCTTAACGGCTGCAACGGCGGGTAGGTTGGGCCAGTGGCAATCGGACGGTAGCGGTCAATGATCCCAATCGAGCCATCCTGGGCGTAGCGATGGCGAATAATGGCGATCATCTCCGGCGTCAGCCAGTTGCCGAGGTAGTCGAGCAGGATGAGCGGCGGATTGCCGTTGGCCAGTTCGTACAGAATGGGGGTCTGGTCGGCTAAACCCTGGTCGAGTAACTGACGAAATTCAAACACCGGGATGCGGGCCAGCACTCCCGCCCCGCTGGCCAGGCCGGGCAGATCGGTAAAGATGACATTGCCCGCGGCCTGGGCTTCGGCGGCCAGCACCGTGTTGGTTCGGCTCAATGCTGCCAGCACTGCCGCTTCACGTTGGGCATCGGCCCACAGCCCGTAGCGCCCTATCGCCAGGCGCGGTGGGGATGGTTCGAGTAATCCCGCCGGTCGCAGGCGATTGGCATCCCAGCGTGGCGGATAGTAGAGGAGACTGATAATCATCAGAGCAGGCAGACTAAGCTGAAGCAGCGGTCGTTGCGTGAAGCGAGTTGATACAACTGACCAGCCCAGGCCGCTTAACCAGATCAGCCCCGCATACCACTCGAAGAAGTAATTGGCATAGGCACCAACCTTGCCGACCCCGATAGCGCCGACGGTGCCGGCGAGGAGATAGGCCAGCACCGGCAGCAACAGCGCCCGTTGGTTGCTGTGCCACACCACACCACCACCGATCAGCGCAGTAATGAGGAGCGGCCAGCGTAGCGTCAATTGCTGACGCCAGAAATCGGTAGCCAGGGTTGGTTCCCAGCGGTTAGCATTCGCGGCAATAACGTGCAGGAAGAACCAGCCCTGGGTTAGCCATACCAGACCGACAACGATACCGCCGCCAGCTATCAGCGCCGTCGTGAAAAAGGTGATTGCTGCTCGAACGGTGGGTGCTGTTGGTTGGGAACGATGACGAATCCATTCAGCGACGAAATAGACCCCGACGGCGGTCGGCCCGGCGATCAGCGATGGTTTGGTCAAGAGACATCCAACCGCCAGCAAGCCGGCTACTATTCCACGCGGTATTGCCGGGATGCGCTCATGACGGGCTACCCACACTGCCCACAAGCCCAGCGCCACTCCGGGTAAATCGACCCGCATGAATGGCATCCATTCAATAACCACCGGAATAGTCAACCAGATCAGAGCTATCCACGCGCTGCGGCGTCCGATCAACGCAGCCAGCGCAGCCGCGCCGGCCAGAGCACCGCCGAGCGCAACCAGACGCCCAGCCAGCAAGGGGTCGTTGGTGATCCATGCCAGCATAGTGCTGAGGATCAGGAAGAGTGGCGGATAATTGACGATCAAAAACGGTTCCTGACTCGGATTGGCGTACAACTGCCAGATCGGTCTCCCGGCTAGAAGCTGATCGATCTGGGCCAGCAATGGCCCCTCGCCGTAGTCGATGGGGAAGGGAAAGCCAGCCAGCAGGCGTACATGATCGAACGCATACCAGAGGTACACCACGACCAAACCGATCAAGATCATCATCAAAAGCCGGCGACCAATGAGCAACATAGAACGCATATGGTAAGATTAAACACGCTGAGCAATGGCGCTCAGATATGTCACAAAAGGAGAACTGTTATGACCAGCCAACGCATTGCTCGCCGCATTCGCGCCGTCCCACCATCAGGCATTCGCCGTTTCTTCGATATTGCCGCCACCATGCCCGATGTCATTTCGCTCGGCGTTGGCGAGCCTGATTTTATCACGCCTGACCAGATTCGTGCTGCCGGTCAGGCATCGATTGACCGTACCACGGCTTATACCTCAAATTCTGGTCTGCTGGAATTGCGGGTTGCCCTCGCCGAACATCTGGCCCGCCGCTATGGTGTGCAATACGATCCCGAAACCGAACTGCTGATTACCGTCGGTGTCAGCGAAGCGATGCTGGGGGCGGCTCTGGCGCTTCTCGATCCTGATGATGAAGTGTTGGTGCCTGAACCCTGCTTTGTGGCGTATCCGGCCTGTGTTACCTTTGCCGATGCGCGTGTCGTCTACGTACCGACGAACGTAGCTGATGGCTTTCAAGTCAGTGGCGCAGCCCTGGAAGCGGCAGTAACACCACGCACCAAAGCGATTCTGATCGGCTATCCCAACAATCCAACCGGTGCTGTGCTCAGTCGTGAACGGTTGCTGGAAGTCGCCGCGGTTGCCGAGCGGCACGATCTGATCGTCATCTCCGATGAAATCTACGACCGGTTAGTGTACGGCGTCGAACACACCTGCTTTGCCGCCTTGCCGGGTATGCGCGAGCGAACCGTCTTGCTGGGCGGCTTCTCGAAGGCATACGCCATGACCGGTTGGCGCCTGGGTTGGCTGGCGGCACCGGCTGAGATCACGGCTGCCGTGCGCAAATTCCATCAATATGCGATTATGTCGGCCCCGACGATGAGCCAATATGCCGGTCTGGAAGCATTACTGCACGGCGAAGAAGCGGTGCAGGCCATGGTACGCGAATATGATCGGCGGCGAAAAGTTATCGTCTCCGGCTTAAACAGCATCGGTCTGCCAACCTTTGAGCCACAGGGGGCATTCTACGCCTTTCCCCAGGTTGGGCATCTTGGGCTAACCAGTGAAGCCTTCTGTGAACAATTGCTACACAGTGAACAGGTTGCCGTGGTACCAGGTGACGCCTTTGGGCCGAGCGGTGCCGGCTTTGTCCGTGCCTGTTATGCTACTGCCCTCAACAAGATTGAAGAGGCCCTCGAACGGATCGAGCGCTTTGTGCGTCGTATTGCCTGAGGAGACAGGTTATGTCATTGCACGAGAATGAATCAACAACTGAGCTGCGCTGTGCACTGACCGGACGTCCACTGACACCCGAAGAGGCGTACTGGGCGCCGCCGTTGATCACGGCGCGCCAACTGATTACTGCGTTCTTCAAGACCCTGTTTACCAATCCCGCCGTACTGGGTGCAATCTTCCTGAGTGAATTGCCCGACGTTCCCTACGCCCCAGAAGCCCGTCCACTGCTTGCCCGGCGTCGTTCGGTTGAGCAGGCAAAATTGCTCAGTCTCCTGCTGGTGATAGCGGTGGTCGTCGTTGGTCTGATCTTCTGGCTGGTGGGTTAGGTTACGAGAGGCTTCTGCAGGGAGATGAGCAGGTAAGCGGTGAAGCACCAGCATCACACGGATGCACAGAACGCTTCAACCGAAGCAGGGAGAGGTGTGTTGCATCTTACGGGGTGCGGAAGCCATCCTTCCGCACTTCCCTTGCCTGGCACTGCCGGTGTATATGTATCACCAAAGTTGCTATCTTTGTCACCACAGAGACACGGATGACACAGAGGATGGATATACCCCTGGTGGCTACCGTGAGGTATGACGTAGCACGTCCGTGGAAACTTCGATTGCACTACCCGGTGTTAAGGGCAACGTCGTGCAGTTTAGCCTGACAGTCAGCCTCTATGGCCCGCTCACAATACAGGTGGCAACTTGAGTGATGTACACCAAATCTGGCAAGATGCAATGCGTAACACCTGATTCTCTGTTTCCTATGAAATATCCGCGTTTATCAGCCCAATCCGCGTCTATCCGTGTCCCGTATGTGATGACCACAGATACGTGCAGATGCGGCGGATACACACGGATGACCTCATACCCGGTGATGAACTATCCGCGTTTATCAGCCCAATCCGCGTCTATCCGTGTCCCGTGTGTGATGACCACGGAGACTCGCGGATGCGGCGGACTCCCATGGATGACCTCATACCCGGTGATGAACTATCCGCGTTTATCAGCCCAATCCGCGTCTATCCGTGTCCCGTGTGTGATGACCACGGAGACTCGCGGATGCGGCGGACTCCCATGGATGACCTCATACCCGGTGATGAACTATCCGCGTTTATCAGCCCAATCCGCGTCTATCCGTGTCCTGTATATGATGACCACGGATACTTGCGGATGCAGCAGATACACACGGATGACCTCATACCCGGTGGTATGCTGTAATGCACAGTATTGTTCAAGAATAGAAGCCAGGCTTCTGACTACAGTCTGATTCGAGCCAGCCACATCGTTCACCAGGAACAGCTATGCGGATAAGTATCACCTCACCGGCCAGCCTGCTTGCCCGCTGTTCTACCGGTCAACTCTGGTTGATCGGTATGTTGATAGCAGCGCTGGTGGCAGGCTTTGTTCCAGCCGCCAGGGTGATACTGGCAACCGGCTTCTGGTTGATGGTACCTGGGTATCTGCTCGAACGTCGGATGCCTGGAGAACGTCCACATTGGCTTCTGCGTATCGCTATCTGGAATGGCCTGGGTTTGAGCCTTGTGCCGCTGCTCTATCTGTGGGTGACGGCGGTCGGGTTGGCGATACCGGTAGGGCTGCTGATAAGTGTGGCGATCCTGCTGGCCGTTGTTGCGCTGTACGATGCCTGGCGTGATCTGGCCCCGGTTCAGGTGCGATCATCGGTAACAGGCTGGTTGTTGCTGAGTGTACTGGCAATCAGTGCCTGGCTGCGGGCGGTACAGATTGCCGATCTGGCATTTCCGGCCTGGGTCGACTCGGTACATCATGCCCTGATGGTGCGGGTTGCCGCCGAGACCGGACGGGTACCCTGGACACTGACCCCATATCTACCGGTCACCGACATGCCATATCACTGGGGCTACCACGTGCTGATCGCGGCAGCATGGCATCTTGGCAGGAGTGACTTGCCGGCAATGATCTTATGGAGCGGGCAACTACTCAACTGGATACAAGGGTTTTCCGCTGCCGCACTGGCTTTCCTGATCTGGCGGCGACCGCTGGCAGCAGTGATCGCTGCCGCAATCGTGGGCTGTATTTCGTGGATGCCGGCATACTACGTCTCGTGGGGGCGGTATACACAGTTAAGTGGGTTATTACAGATTGTTGCGCTGGCAATAGGCTGGCAGCAATGCTTGGATGCCAATACGCGCCGTGAACGTTTGGGCTGGCTTTTCCTGAACACGCTGATCATCACCGGGTTGAGTCTGGTGCATATGCGCATGTTTGTGTTTGGTGGTGCGCTCATTGCTGTGCAAAGCACTGTCTGGGCATTACACCAGACACGCCCGGCAATCGTTAGCCGGCTGGTCGAGGCGATGGGAGCCGGCCTGGTAGCACTGATACTTGCCGGGCCATGGTGGTTCGTACTGGTGCGGCAGATCTTGCTACCGGCAGCAACCGGTGCGCGTAGCCTGACGAGTGGCGGTTCGTATGTGCAACTGAGCGACAGTCTGATGTGGATCGGACCGAACGAGTGGCTGGTCACGCTAGCGTTATTTGCTGGCGTGGTAGGCGTGTTTTACCGGCAACGGGCTGCTGCGGTGATGGTGCTTTGGGTAGGCGTGCTGGTTGTGCTGTCAAACCCCTGGTTGATCAGCTATCTGGCACCGCCTATCGGTCTGGTGTTGATCTTGTACGCCGTGGTGCAGCGCACGTGGCTTATCGGTGGCGTAGGGTTGCTGTTGCTGGCAATAAACCCCTTGACGGTACGCCTGCCCTTTCTCTGGCTACTGCCGGTTGACATTACAGCGATCAGCCTGTTTTTACCACTCAGCAATCTCATCGGTGGTAGCGTTGCCCTGATCTGGCCGCAGCGTCGTTGGACGCAGATGGCTGCTATCGCGCTGCTACTGGGGTGTACGCTGTGGGGGGCGTATCAACAGCGCACAATTGTGAACCCGGTGACCATTCTGGCAACTTCAGCCGACCGGGTCGCCCTAACGTGGATCGCCGAACAGACACCTCCCACAGCCCGATTTTTGATCAATGCTGCGCCCTGGTTGCCCGGTGTGGCGCGGGGAACGGATGGGGGGTGGTGGATTTTACCCCTGACCGGACGCTGGACAAGTACGCCGCCGGTACTCTTCATCTATGGTGAAGCGGAGGATGTCCAGGCTACACAACAACGCAGTCAGCGCATCATTGACCTCGGTAACGGGCAAGAGGTTGATATAGCGAGTCTGATAGCTGCCGAGCGGATTGATTATATCTACACCTCACCAAAGGGGCCATTGCGTCCTGAACTGTTTGCCGGACAGCCGGGTTATGAAGCGGTTTTTGCCCACGAGGGTATTGTTATTTATCGGGTAATCCGATGATCAGATGCCGGGTGAGGGTAGGCGAGCAATCCGGCAAGGAATATACTTCCGCGTGATTGTCGCCTCTCTCCTGTCATGCAAGACACGGTGTTGCGGCTGGAGTAGAGCGAATTGAGTCTGTCTTCGCGATGGGATAATACCAAACCTGAAACATACAATCTATGGTACGCGAACCAAGGCGTACCCTTTCGCCATCCCCTCCTTCGCCACATCCCTCATATGGCAGGGTGAACCGACACATGCACCCGTTCGTAGGCTATGCCTTACCCACATGTCACGCTGCGTTAGGCCAGGCTGCAAGCGCTCCCCGTGGCGCGGGTGGCGTGGCGCAGGCTTCCAGCCTGCGTGGAGGTATCCTCTCCACCGCCGTCAGGTGCTGGCCGTGGCCGCTGATGCGCAGGCACAAACCTGGTGCAACAACATGTCTACGCGCAGTTAGCGCATTCGTGCCTGACCGACTCGATGATCGAAACAAGCACATCCAGCACCCCTGTGACCAGGATGGGTAACGGTGTACCACGCGCTGGATCGTGAGCACGGCAGGCGCGGCAGCATGGCTGCCGCACTCCAAACCTTGCGCCACGCGCATGACGAGCGGGTACGGCAATCCATTCAGCACGTGATAGCACGGCTGGAGCAGCGCACTGCCATCGGGCCAGTCGCCCACAACAGTACCCATGACGGTCATACCCACTGATACACCCGTGGTTGACACCAGTTATGGGTAATGCATAGGTTCGTAGGGGCGGGTTCCGAACCCGCCCCTACGAACCCATCCGTCTATTTTCTCCCTTCTCCACCCTATTTCCTCTCTTCTCCCCTATTTCCTCTCTTCTCCACCCTATTTCCTCCCTTCTATCACCCTATTTCCTCCCTCCTCCACCCTATTTCCTCTCTTCTCCACCCTATTTCCTCCTTCCTCCACCCTATTTTCTCCTTCCTCCTGACAATTCAACGGAACGCTGCGCTCCACCATTCAGGCTCCAAAAACATGAATATTAGATAGACCACCAGCCCAATCAGCCAGAGCGTATCGAAGCGTTGCCAGCGACGGGGCAGAGGGCGGGCAAGAAAACTGGTCAGACCAAAGATCAGCCATCCTATAAGACCGCTGCCGGCCAGATAAGGTTGGTGTAGTGGTACAGTTCGCTCGATAGCGCCGTGGGTAATCTGGAGCAGCATATCCAGGTTATTTGCAATCGGCCCATCGAGCGGGAAGGCTGGTGCCAACGGTGCGACCAGGGCAGTCAATGGGTTGAAGGCAGCGATCACCCGTGCCGAAGCAGGAGGGACAGCGTTAGTGGCAATCAGCAGGATTGGCACGATCAACCAGGCCAGAATTGTACCGTATGTCGCAAACAAACCTGCCGGTGGTGTTCGGGCCAGAGTGAGCCAACAGATACATATCGTACAAAGCAGGAGATTCGTCATCACGATCACGATCAGCACCCAGATCATCTCGGCCAGACTCAGACTCCCGAAGAGAGGCAAGATGCTGAGGAAAGGCACGGCAATAATGATGATGATCAACATCATTCCCCACAACGCCAGTATACGAGCCAGCAGTTGCACCGGTGATATGGGTGTCGGTTGCGCAAATATTGGATACAGGCGTAATGCAAGTGATGGGGTGATCGCGAGCAACCAACCCTGTAAAACCAGACAGAAACTGGTAGCGAGGAGACGACCGACTTGCGCGTTGCGTAGGGGTAACTCGATGTTGACGCCGATATTCGCGAGCTGGATAGAACTGAGCATTGCTAACCACATCACGAATACGGTACCCATCACGCATATGCTCACCCGTCGGCTTTGAACGAGCTGCTGCCATGCACCCTGGAATGCTGCTATCACGGCACAACTCCCTGCACCCCACCGGTGACAATAATGCACGTTGGTTGATCGAAAGAATTGCTGAAACGTAAGCGCAATTCACCATTGCGCAGGTAGGCAGCCGCCGACGCGATAGTAAAACGAGTCGGATCGGTAGCCGTTACCGGACTCCAGTTCGCAGTCTGCCAGTTATAAGCCTGAATGACAAGTTGGCGATCTGCAAGAGGGTCAACCGTTTTCACGTGTACCTGGATCGTCTCTGCCTGTAATTGAGCCAGATCGGCGGGTAGACGAAGATGCACATCACCGGCAGCATTGCTTATCAGGATGCCATTATCATTCGAACAACTGGTAGTTTGTGTGCTTTTCGGATCAATGCGCAGCCAGCCCACGGGCAAAATCAACTGTCCCTGACCGACAATGTGGGGGCGCATTACCAACAAGGTTTCACTCCAACCATCTGGTATGGTTGATGTAGTCGGATCACGATCAAGCCACGCGATAAGAAAAGGGCCTGGATCAAACCGTTCCGACACCGGTCTGACCGCTGCATCAATGAATGTTGTTCGCAGAGAGACAAGCTGTTCAATGTTGCGATTCGGTAGCAACCCGTTTTCGCGTAAATCATTGACAATAAGCTGACCTGGGGAAGCGTTTACCGGTGCTTCGGCGAAAACGGCCGGCCAACGGGCTACTGAACGGGCACCAGGCCGCAGAGTACCGAAGAAGATTAATTGGTCTCCATACATAATGTAGGTGTCGCGCAGCGTCACTGAACTGTCGTTTTGCAGATCCACCCGTAAGCGCTCTTGATCAATGACCAGCGTTGCCTGCACTGGCAGCGCCGGAAGCACCATGGACGCCAGCAGGCTTTGCCGCTCCCACGGTGCCAGTTGCACCGCAATCTGCGTTGTCTCCTGAAACAGGGGATTATTCAGTACCATTGCATCCCCGTTGGGGTCAGCGCCGATACTCAGTGGTCGCAGAAAAGCCGGACTTGTGAATGATACCGTCTCAGTCCGTGGCATTGCCGATAGCATCACCAGCGCACTATTGGCAATCGCCTGTCGATTGTCAATTTGTTCGATCAGGGTCAGGCGTAACGATGTATAGGCCGGCGCAGCGTTGGCATTGGCCCACCAGAGACTACTCCCACTGCTAATGACCGCTACTAAAAACAGGATTGTCACCGGCAGAACGCGGTGACGCCACCACCATATGCCGATCAGGAATGGGATGACCACCAGAGCGTAGATGGTGAGGGCCAGGAAACTCTGACCGAAAACCGGGATGTCGATAGCCGGCAGAATGCTTAATGCCGGACGCAACGCCTCAATCTGGCGGCTGGTAAGCTGAGCGCTACTACCAATAGTTGTTTGGGCCAGCAGTACCGGTTGGGCTAAGGCCGACCAGAACAGGTCACGTCCGGCCCAGGTGTTCAGGCTATCTGGCGAAAATGCGAGTTGGGTGACCCGTCCATGACCGACCGGATACTCGATCCAGGGTGGTGCTGTCGGGTTGCCAATCGCATAAGCGCCATTAACCGGTTGTAGTTTGAGACCGATCAAAGGGTTGGGAAATGCCACTTCGGCAAGATCGGCCAGTGGTTGCCGATCAAGGGCGGCTACTCCGGCAATCTGTGCCGCCTGCAATGTCGAAGGTAGATTGGTTTGCAGCGTAATGGCATCCGGGCCACCACCGACAATAAGGTGACCACCATTGTGTACCCATGCCAGCAATGCCGACTGTTGTGAGGGTGACAACGGTTCACTCAATTCAAAAAGAGCCAATACACTGAGATTACTCAGACCGAGTGCATGATCGGGAAGATCGGCTACTTGCAGGCTACCGGTAGCAAAAAGGTCGCCACTGACCGGCGATTCTCCCAGCACAGCCCGCATCCGATCAGTTGGACGTAAGAGAAGCGGTAGCTCCTGCTGGGCCAGGATCACGTTATTGGCAGACACCGTAATGGTGACGGCGCGAGCCGGTTGACGGATCCAGACGTAGAGCCAAATCGTCTCCTGTCCACCGGTTGGAATGCGGATAACACGAGCGTATTGCGCCGGATCGTCTGCCGGACTACCGGTGATCGTTGCCGTGATCGTGGCACCGGCGTTGCGCAGGGTTGCTCGTACCGGTAACCATTCACCAACGACGTACTGACCGGCGAATGGCGTAAACACTTCAAGTGAAACACCTGATTGGGCATAGGTTGGCGATGGCCAGACCCACTGAATTATGTGCAAACTCAGTGTGGCATACAAGACGAGGATAGCAAGTCGCAATCGGCCAATCATCATAGAAGCTGTTTACAACGCAGGGATGACTATCGATATATTATACGGGAACCTCTCGGTTGCTGTCACAGATCATTCGTATCATGAACGAAAGCAGGCAAAAAAATAATGATTTATGGGTAGAAGCTCTTTTGCACATGTATCGCACAATCACGCGCCGGATAGAAACCGTTCCTGTTCGGTAATGCCCATGTGGTATTGTCTGGAGCGCGGAGGCCATGTCTCCGCACCTCCCGTGCTCAATGCCAGGCATGTGTCGTAGCTCAATCTACTCACAGGTACCACGTGCGTTCACGTCGCGATCACCTGGCTTTTCAATGATCACAGCTTGAACATTGTTACTTACCTCTTCCGTGGGCATGACTGTGACATGACGCTTTCGGGCATGTGTTATGATCAACGTGAAGCAGTTACGTTCTGGTATGTCGCCATATGACGAATGAATCTCAGATCAGTGAGCGCGAGCGCGAGATCCTCCGTCTCGTTGCCACGGGTGCCACAAATCAGCAGATTGCAATTGCGTTGAACATTAGTGTCAACACGGTCAAAGTTCATCTGCGCAATATCTTCGCGAAGATCGGTGTGGAGTCGCGCACCGAGGCGACCGTCTATGCCATTCGCAACGGGATTGTGACCGTTGGCGAGACCAATCAGACTGCTATTGATGAAGCGGAGGTTGCAAAAGCAACCGCACCAAGTGATGAGTTAACGGCGATAACTGCTTCTGCCGTATCTGATGCGGCAGTGTCGATTGTTGAGTCGACTGAACCGCTTGCTCTCAATACCGAACCGCCAACTACGCCAGAACCGGCAGACATTGCACCTTCAACCCCGGTTAAGGAGCCTGTCACTATCACCGCATCCTCGCCTGCACCACCTGCAACAAAGACGACTTTGGCACAATTGCTCCCGTGGCTGATCGGTGGGATTGTCGTTATCGTTATTGCGGTAGCAACCCTGGTCATCAATGCACGAGCCGGCACGATGCCGGTGACCGCTGCGCCAACCTCGTCGCCGATCATCGATGCTCAGCAGCGCTGGTTTCTGCGTCAGCCATTGAACGAACCTCGCGATCACTTCGCGCTGACCGGCTACGATCTTGAACGCAGATTGTACGTCATTGGTGGACAGCGCAACGGCGTTGTCAGTGCTGCCGTTGATCGCTACGATCCTGAGATTGACCGTTGGGTGCGACTGACCGATAAGCCTACCGCTGTGAGTTATGCGCGAGCCGTTACGCTACGTGGCCTGATTTACGTGCCGGGAGGCGAAGATAGTAATGGTACTGTCCTTGATCGGCTCGAGATCTACGATCCCCGTGAACAACGCTGGTACTCCGGGCCTCCTCTGCCGGCTCCGCGCAGTCGCTACGCACTCACGGCCTGGGAAGGCCAGCTCTACCTGATTGGTGGCTGGGATGGTACCACAGTACGGAGCGATGTCTTCGTCTACGATCCGGTACGTGAGCGTTGGGAGACGGCACCTCCACTACCGCAACCTCGACGTGATGCGGGGGTTGCGGTTGCCGCTGGCCGCCTCTTTGTTATTGGTGGCGAGGGTGAACAGGGGCCGCTGCGCGATAGCCATCGTCTCGAACCGGGGAATGACCCGAATCGCCGCTGGGTGGCAATAGCTCCACTACCACAGGCGATTGCCCGTCCCGCAGTGGTTGGACTGTCCAGTACGTTGCTGATCTTCGATAGCGAACGGCGTGAGGGGTTGACTTACGACATTGTGGCCGATGCCTGGAGCAGTACTCCGCTGCCGGCAGAAGCGAATATCTCTACCGATGCTGTCCTCCTCGATTCCAACATCTACTTCGTTGGCGATAGTCGTACACAGGGTATGTTAAGCGAATATCGTGCGCTGTACGTCATCTTTATTCCGGGGCAGTAGTGACCTGTTCCAGTATTCGCTACACCGATCCCCCTTGTCCCAACGATAATAATGGAGAGTCAGGAATAGAATCTGTTCTGACTACGAGGTGCGTGACACCCAATCATAGATCGTTGCCCAACGCTTGGACAGCAGCTCCCAATCGTACCGCTTCGCCTGCACCTGAGCTGCGGCGGCCATTGCTGTCAGGCGTGCCGGGTCGGCTAGCAGTTCTGTAATGCCTGTGGCCAGTGCTGTGGCGTCACCAGGCGGTACCACGATCCCGGCTGTACCGTACCCCAGGATTTCGGCGCGATCCCCAACATCGCCGGTCACCACCGGCACACCCAAAGCCAGACTTTCCGCGATCTTGAGTGGCCAGCGAGCACGCGCTACCGCATCATCGTAAACTGGATCAACACTGAGATCGGCTAATGCCAGTAAAGCGCGTACCGTCTGATGCGAAACATGACCGGTCAAAAGAACCTGGTTGCGCCAGGATTGTTGTGATACATAGCGTTGGATAACCGGCAAATCCTCACCGCCACCGATCAGCAACAAGCGTGCCGTTGGGTAGTGGATGATAATCTGAGCAAAGGCCTGCAACAGGAGATCAACTGGATGGTTGTGGAGAGCCAGGGTTCCTGCATAGGCAATCACCGGCCCTGCGGGTAATCTCAACGCCTGCCTGAGAGCTGTGCGGATTGGTTGTGGTGGCGGGAGAAAATCACGGGCCACACCGTTGGGCACAATGACGCAGGGGCGTTGCAGCCGGGCCATTCGATCTGCCAGATAGCGGGTATTGACGGTAATGCCAGCGGCCAGACGCGGCAACAGCCATTGCCAGAAGGCAAAGACGGCCCGTTGCCAGCGTGCAGTAAAGCGGTTGGCCGTTACCTCGTCATCGTCGCAATCGACAAGAAATGGCTGTCGCCGCCAGAGACGCACTGCAAGCAGCGCCGCCAGGCCGTTGATCGGTTGTGGTTTTCCCAGATGATACCACTCTGCCGGCGAGCACAGCACCCCCCACATCATGCCAAGTGTTGAGGAGAGCAGCACAAAAAGTAGTTCAAGAGGAGTAAATCGTACCGGTGTGCTACCGACCTTGCGTGCGTGCATCTGTCCGACATACCAGACCTCAACACCATCGATTACAAACCGGCGTTGGGCACAACTGGCGAGATCAGGATGGAGGGCCAGGATGCGCACCTGGAACCCTTGCTGAACCAGACCGCGCGCAATGTTGAGATAACGCCTCCCGGAAGGCCGTTCAATGCCCATTGGCAAGAGAAAAACGATCCGCCGTTTGGCAGGCAATTTCCCCTGTTGCTGACGGGTATGTGCGAATATATTCATGTATTCTGCAAGAAACATCTATCTTCGGTTCAGTTCGTGTGCCAGATCGGTAATGATTGACACCAATCGTGGCCAGGACTCGGCCCGTTCGGTAGCTGAAGCCTGTACATTAGCCGTGAGGCACGGTGCCAGATCATCCTGGAAATAGCGCACAATGGCCTGGGCGAGGGCATGCGCATCCTGTGGCGGCACAATCAGGCCGGTAACTCCATCTTGCACAACTTCTGGTAGTCCACCAACATTGGTTGTAATCACCGGTTTACCAAAACCAAACGCGAGCTGGACAACCGCACTCTGGGTGGCCGAGACGTAAGGTAAAACAACAACATCGGCCGTACTGAAGATTGCCGGCAGTTCTTCGTTTGATACATAGCGATCAACGAATGTTATTGCCTCAGTCACCCCAAACTCGGCTGCGTAGCGCTGATAGTATGCCGGCGATCCCCAGATTTCACCCACGACGAGCAAATGAACGTCAAGCTGTTGCCGAACCTGAGCCAGAGCTTGAATCAGATATTCCAACCCTTTGTAGGGGCGAACAAATCCAAAAAAGAGCAATATCCGACGCTGGTCAGGTACCTGCCACTGGTGGCGCAGTGCGGCATTGACAGCAGAGGCTGCATTAGTCAAGATCGGCTCATACGTGGGCAGAAATGCCTTCACAATCCGGGCATGAGGGAGCAAGGCCCGCGCCCGGTAGCGATCTGGTTCACTGTGTACGATGAGGGCATCAGCCCGGCGCAGTACTGTCATCGCCAGCCGCCGATCAATCACTCCGCCGCCGTCATGTGGTAATACGTTGTGACAGATCATGGCAATCTTCGTTGCCGGTGGCCGTTTAAGCAGACTCGAAATAACGGTCAGGCTGGGTGTCCAGTACGGAACCCACCACTGTAATAAAAGGAGATCGGGTTGATCGGCTCGCACCCGGCGCACCAGACGCCACCAGGTAAAGGGATTTATCGGATCAAGCAAGTACTCGCACTCAACCCGTAGCGGTGCAGTGCTTGGATCGCGATCACTACGGCCTGGAAAGAGCCAGGTCGGGTATTGGCGGGTAAAGGAGTAGAAAAATGTGGTATGCCCGGCCGCTCGAAGGTGGTGAACCAACATGGTGCTGTAATGGGCAATACCACCGCGAAAAGGATATGTTGGTCCCACAACTGCAATACGCACTAGCGAATCCTCCAAATGCTTACTCCGTCCTGGCGGTAGATAACCTCATAATAGGGAGATTGATCGATCTGTCCCGGATCAAGGTATTCGTTCGCCGGATTGGCGGCTGGTCCATTGTAGAGAAACGTGAACCCGTTCGCACGGAGTGCAGTTGCAGCTTCCGCGCTACCAATTGGGTGTTGTTGGATCGACTGGTTCAGTTGGGCGATATTCCGTAGGGTATCGGGCGGATCGACGGCTTCAAACCCTACCGCCATTGGTAACAGATTGGTGCGACGACCGGTGAGAAAACTCAACCACCAACCGCCATCATTTCCGGCATAGACATACCCACCGTAAGCCGGGAAACCGTTCACATAAATTGCCGCATCCTCCGGCAGGTTAGTTTTAATCCACTGTGCTGCCGCCAGATCAGCCGGTGTCGCCAGTTGGTATGCCGGATCAAGGATGGTTGCCTGCATGTGTGTGCCCCAACCGAGGATTGCCAGACCTGTGATAAGCTGCGCAGTTATGATCGTACCAACGTTGTGCCGCCAGTTCACCGGCAATACCAGTGCCAGACTACGCATCAAGAAAAACCAACCGGCACCGGCAGCCGGAGCGATTGCCAGGTATGCGCCGATTAAGACGGTGAATGCCGTAATCATCCCCTGCCCGTTCAGTCCAAGCAGTTGTGGGTTGGCTACCAGCCATGCCAGGACGGCCCATACCACCAGGACGACCCCACTACTCTGCCGACGCCAGAGCAGACTCGCCAGTCCCAGTGCAGCGAATGGAAAGAGGCCGGCATGAAATGCAGCGCCAATCGTCTCAAGTGCGATAGGGTTACTGGTTTCAGCACTTGTATTGAGTAGCGCGGAAGCCAGGCGCGTGATTTGGCCTTGCTGCACGCGCCATAGCCAGGGAGAGGCCAGCAACACCGCTCCCAGCGCACCAATTGCACCCACAGCACCCAGACGGAGCAATATCTGCCATCGCAGCGGGGTTCGCAACCCAACGCCGACAATGGTATAGGCGATAACGAAGCAGATTGCCAGTACCGCCACGCGATAATGACTCAGGGCCAACCCGGCACTTGTTAGCCAGGCCAGGAACAATGGATGGCGCAGGTCGCGCCACGAACGATGTGGCTGCAATGCCCGGTCAATCAACGTCATCCAGGCGATGGCCGCTGCTGGCAAGACCGTCTGCCCGGCCAGTTGGGTATAGCGTCCCCAATTGACATAATATGCCGGATAAAAACTGAGGAAGCCAACGACCAGTGCAGCCCATACACCGGTCAGTCGTGAATGGGTGAGACGGGCCGTCAATAGATACAGCAATGGCACGGCCAGACCATTCATCACCTGTCCCACCAGAATAACCCCCTGAGCGGCTGAGATACCGGTGAGCCAGTGCCACCATGCGGCCATGGCGTGAAAGGCATAGTGGTAAGTGAAGGTTATCGCCGGTGCGTATGGCTGCCACGAGTGAAACAGACCACCGTGGTCAATTAACAACTGGGTGATGACAGTGTGATGGTATGAGTCGCCGAATAATCCCACCGGAACCGTGCGGACGACAAAGAGGCGCACTGCCAGAGCAGCGATAGTGAGCGACACCACGATCCATCCGATCAGGTGTCTGTGCGAATACGTTGCTAATCGGTAGGGTTGCAGTGGCCAGAACGCTACAACAGCCAGCACAGCCAGCAGAATCCAGGCTGCTCCACCATGCCAGCGCCAGCCGATCAGTTCACTGAACAGCAGCAGGATTGGCATGACAACACAACTGAGGCTAGTAGCAAGGGCTAACCGTTCAAACCAGAGTAGTGGTATGGGGTACAGCCAGCGTAATGTGGCCAGTCCAGGAATTGTAAAGAGCAACAAACCACCCACTATGGTTAACGGTACCTGGAGCAATGACCAGGTCATCCACCAGAGCAATCCTGGCGCTGCCATGCTGATAACCGCCGCCAACCAGATGATTGGTAACCAGATTTCCAGGCGGGAAAAGGTGTATGTGCGAGTGGTAATCACAGGTAAACTCTATACCCATAGTGCAATGCTGCCAAAAGGCGTGCTTATTGTAGCACGCCTTATTGCATAGTTTGCAGCAGCTATATTGCCATCTATCGGTGAGGGGAGCGGTGACGCACACTCTAAGCTGACAGTGATCAATGCTTGCTGGACGGAAGCTGTATTTCCACGTGCCACGCAGCGCTGCTCACTGTAGCACCGAACGGGTAAGCAAGTTGCCTGTCAGCCCACGCTGTATCGCGGAATGCTTGAAAGGCTCTGCATTCAGGATATTAAACTACGTGTTAAATTGCTGCCAGAAGATTTGCTCGTACTCCCGGGCCGCTTTCTCAACCGCTTCTTTCGACATTAGATGCATGCGAACCAGAAGCTGACCCAGGCTATAGCGCTTTCCTTGCTGATCCAGGCGAATCTGTTCGGTGAGCACTGCTTCCAGTTGGGCAGCAGTGATATATCCCTTTTCAACCAGATATTCGCCTAACACCTGGGGTGCTGTGCGTGCCCGACTCCGCTCTTGCTGCTGAATGATCAAGGCTTTGGCGAGTTTGGCAGGTGTGATCATGCCACGCCGTAAAAGTAGTTGCCCGATCCGTCGATCCGATACCAGCAGACTACCACGACGTTGCTCGGCCAGCACTTCATTTAGTTCCGCTTCGGTAATGGCTCCTATCGAGATGAGAATGTCGCCGATTAACCGTGGCTTCGGTGGTTCGTGGAAATAGGGCGTCTTTACGTCGGAAAGTAATCGCATCGTGCGGATTTCGTTCAGCCGTTGCTGGGCAAACATGTCAGCAGGATCAACAGCCAGTCGTGCTTCCAGATACGCAATCTGTAGCTCCTCATCATCAGGCGCCAGAATTGATGCCCGTTCCAGACAATCTTTGCGCTGGCGTGCATCTTGTACCAGCTTGCTCAAGGCTACCCAGGCATCACGACACTGGTGACCTTCAAGCAAGTGTTTACGAATACTTGCCATATCCTGGCTGTGTAATGCGATGAACGGGCACGGAACCTGACACTGTTTCATTTGGTAGACCCTGTCGTATACCCTTTGCATAGGTGCTGCGACGCAAATCTTGATTTGCTTAACTGCTGTGTGTGACTTTATATTATACACGCTCAAGTCATGATTGCATAGGAGTACTTAAGTACTTATGGACACCGTTCACACTCTTCTTACCGGTTTAGGGAATATTGGTCGCACCTTCCTTGAGATGTTAATCGCCGATCCTGAGCGTTTACCGCGTCGCTATGGCTTCCGTCTCAAGATTGTCGGCGTTGCCGACTCTACGGGTGTCGCCCTTGATCCATCTGGGCTTGATCTGGCAGCGATTGTTGATCTCAAACGACGGCGGCTTGGAGTACGAGAGTTGCCGGCCTTTCGGTCCGATCTCAATCCGGTTACCCTGGCGCAGACAGCCGAATATGATCTCGTGTTAGAAGCAACGCCAACCAATCTTCGTGATGGTCAGCCAGGACTTGACATCGTTCGCTCAGCGCTTCAACGCGGCAAAGCTGCGGTTCTGGCCAGTAAAGGCCCGCTGGTGTTGGCATTTCAAGAGCTGGCGAGACTTAGCGATTGGGCTGATGATCTTTCACCCCATAGCCAGCGTCCACCGTTGCGCTTTTCTGGTGCGGTTGGCGGCGCTTTGCCGACGATTAATTTTGGCCGACGTGATCTGGCTGGTGCCCAGATCGAACGCGCAGAACTGGTGGTGAATGGCACAACCCAGGTCATTCTCGAACAGATGGCTGCCGGTGCCGATTTCGCCACTGCCCTGGCCGAGGCACAGCGGCAGGGCATCGTCGAACCCGATCCCTCACTTGATGTTGATGGCTGGGATGCCGCGAATAAACTGGTCATCTTCGCCAATGCGGTGCTCAATCAGCCGGCAACACTGGCCGATGTACAGGTGCGCGGTATCCGTGAAGTGAGCGCCGACGATCTGGCAGCGGCCTGGCGTGCCGGTGGACGCATCTCGCTGGTTGCCACTGCCGTGCGTCAAACGGATGGAACGTATACTCTCTCGGTCGCGCCAACGGTGTTGACAGCCGACCATCCATTGTCCCGACTGGCGCATGGCGAGATGGGTTTTGTCATCTACAGCGATAGTGCCGGTCGTTCAACGGTCAGCAGTCTCGAAGATGGCCCTCTCGGTACCTGTCAGGCTATGCTACGTGATGTGATTGATATTCGTCATCGTCTGAAGCGTCATTAAGGAATCAGACCGAGCCGTCGCCCGCGTGCTACCGCTTGCGTGCGCGAGGCGACGCCCAGTTTACTAAAGATGTTGTTAACATGCGATTTTACCGTACTGATGGCAATAATCAGGTGACCGGCAATCTCCTGGTTGCTGCGCCCTTCGGCCATCAACCGTAGTACCTCGATCTCACGCTGGCTGAGCGGTTCGGGCAGCGCATCAGATGAAGGCGTGCTCAGTACAGCAATCGGCGAAGGTTCATAATCGTCAAGGAGCGAGAGCAGGTATTCCCCAAACGGTGGCAGTCGTTGCCGGCTCAAAAGCTGGTTGAGGATGCGGCGTAGCGGTTCACCTGCCTGTTGAAAAGGGGTAACAATCCGTTCGCTGGTCGCCAGATCGAGTGCGCTCAGGATAGCCTCTGTGGCATCGTCACCGGCTGCTGCCAGGGCCAATCCGCGCAGCAATGCCGCATCGAGTGGTGAGAGACGTTGCCAGAGTTCTGTGCCTGATGGTGTACTTAATTCCATTGCCAGATCGTGAAGTGCCTGACAGTCGCCAGTGTCCTGGTAGTGAGCCAGCCGCCATTCATAGTGAGCACGAGTTATGTGTTCACGAGCATAAAATGCTGCTGTTGGCAGATATTGAAACTCACTTGGCGTGGCCACAATGTTGGTGATGAGTTGGCCGGCTGCTTCCAAATCACCCTGCTCGATCATAATTTGAGACTCTAAACCATCCAGTACAGCACGTACCCAGCCCACTCGCCGCTGGCGCGCCATAAAGCGGGCCTGCCGGATGATCCGTAGCGCACCGGGGAGATCATTGCGGGCACGGGCTACCCGTGCCATGACGATCAGCAGACAGAGATAACTGGTGGTATGTCCTGACTTGATCGCACTTTCCGCTTCGGCCAGGGCCGGTAAGGCACCGGCAAATTCGTGGCGGATCGTATGCAGGTCGGCCAGGGCCAGGAAGGGTAAGCCAATACCAGGAACGGTTCGATTACGCTGGTGATGCATCATTTGATCGATGGTATCCCGGCAGGCATTAATCGCGTTCGTGTATGCGCCACGCAGCATGAGCGTATAGGCGTAATCGATCGTTGCCATTGCTGAAATGTACGGCAGGCCAACGTGAAAGCCGTTGACCATGGCTTCGCTGAACGACTGCTCTGCCCGTACCAGATCGCGTTGGGCAATACAGGCGTAACCCAGGTCTTTGGCGATTCGCATCCGTAGTGATTGGTAATCGCTCTGCAACCAGTTCAGCGCCTGTTTTCCTTCTGCTATCACCTGATCGGTATCACCCTGTAAGGCCGCCAGACGTACCCGTACCGCACTCAATTCACCGCGTAAATTCGCAATTGGTCCAATAGGCGTTGCTGCACCACTGGCGACGCCGGCCAGGGCGCGTTCGGCAACCGCAATCCAATGGGCAGCCTCATCAACCTGATAATCTGCCGTCGCCAGCCAGGCTCGTAAGAGAGCCAGTCGTGGATGACGCTCAAAAGCCTCTACAGGAAGAGATGGTAACCATCGCCGGAGCGTTACCTCGCCGACCTGTGAAATGACCGCTAAACCAATTGGTTCCAGCATAGCAACAACATCGTCAAATGCCTGTGCCTGCAACGCATGGTTGACTGCTTGCGTCAGCATGCCATGCGCTGCGTACCACGCCCCGGCCCGACGATGCAGGATCGCCACCTGGTCTGGTGAGTGACTTGCCATCAGTCGATCCCGTAAAACCTCGGCGAACAGATGATGATACCGGTACCAGACCCGCTCGCTACCGAGCGGAAAGAGAAAGAGATTGTTACGCTCAAGTTCGGTCAGGATTTGTTGACTTGATTGAACCGGTGTTCGTACCTCTGTTTCATCATGGACACCGATAACTGCATCGCATAGCGCTCCACACAACTGATCGAGGATGGATGTCTGAAGGAGAAATTGTTGTAACTGGTGTGATAAATGGTTAAATACATCTTCAATTAAATAATCTGCAACGTAGCGATTACCACTGATTAATTCATCAATCAATTCACCACGGTTAACCCGATCACGGATCGCCAGTGCAATCAGTCGTAAGCCGGCCGGCCAGCCCTCAGTACTTTCCAGTAATGCCACGATCTGATCGCGACTCAAGGGTAGTTCCATCGTTTCAAGCAGAAAGGCTGCCGTCTCTTCAGGGTTAAAGGCCAAATCGAAACTACGCAACTCGGTGAGATGACCACGGGCGCGCCAGCGCGCCAGAGGCAGTGGTGGATCGCGGCGGCTGGCAATCAGTAAACGGCAACGGGGTGGCAGGTGATCGATGAGAAAGGTAATCGCGTTATGAATGAGCGGATCGTTGATCAGATGGTAGTCATCGAGCACAATGACCGTTGGCCCGGCTGTCTCGGCCAGATCGTTCAGTAGTTCAGCACACCATTGTGTCGTATCAATTTCAGAGTCTTCACTTAACAGTGCCTGCAACTGTGCACGTCGCTCATGTGGCAAATTACTCAACGCCTCCAGCAAGTAGGCCAGTAAACGGCGAATATCATTGTCGGTCTCATCAAGACTCAACCAGGCAATGTGTGACCATTCTTTGCGGGCCTCAACAATCCATTCAGCCAGCAACGATGTTTTACCGTAGCCGGCCGGTGCCGCAATCAATACCAATCGACTGTGCAGGGCAAGCCGTAACTGTTCGTACAAGCGGGGACGTGGAAGCAACGAAGGCCGCACTTCCGGCGGCTGCAATTTGGTGCGCACAAGTGGCATCATATGCCGTCTCCGTGCAATGATGGAAAGTTGGTAGCTGGTTTGGAACACCGTTGCACTATCTAGTCTACCACGGCTGATGCCCGAATGGTAGGTCGGTGTTATGCAAGATGGCTTGCGCTTATCTGCGTAATCTGCATACGCTCTACGCAACGGCTACATAACGCTATACCGGGAGTGTGTTGCTGAAAGCTTCCCGCTATACGCGAAGATACACACATCACGTTGTGGATGTCCATTCCAGGGGAGTGCCGTCTGCATATACGAGATGACTTCCGCCGGCAGCCCCCTTTTCCTGATGGTGTCCTACCACGCCCAATGACAAATAAGCCTGACCGACTCTAGGGGTTTTCCCCTAATGTGCGACTAGGGGTGATCCCCCACCGTTTTTCAGGGTGAGACGACTGGGCAATCCGGTGCCGTTATGTTTCAATAGCGGTATCTGGATAGTGAATTGCTACACACACAGGGAGGTGTACCGGCAGCAAACGATTTCTGCGTGTTGTGATCAGTGTTGTTCGCAATGAGTTGGGATGTTTGTATTCAAGGAGGACTTTCATGTCGAAGAAGACGTTCGGGTTGTTGCTGTCTCTGTTGACAGCCATTGCATTCCTTTTGTCTGCATGTGGCAGTGGTGGCAGCACCGGTGGCAACACTGGTGGGAGTACGGGTGGTAGCACCGGTGGGAGCACCGGCAATACGCAGCAGCTTGCGGTTGGGATTGTCCTTCCTACTAAAGATGAACCCCGCTGGATCCAGGATGAGACACGCTTCCGCGAAGCATTGCAGCAGGCCGGTTATCAGGTTGAGATTCTCTTCAGCCAGGGTTCGTCGGCTAAGGAGAAGGAGAACGTTGAGGCATTGATCGCCAAGGGCATTAAGGTCCTGATCATCTGCCCTCACGATGGTACGGCGGCAGCGGCGGCGGCTGAAGCTGCGCGGGCGGCTGGCGTGAAGGTGATCTCCTACGACCGCCTGATCCGCGAGACTGATGCGGTTGATTACTACGTCACCTTCGATAGCATTGCTGTGGGCGCACAACAGGCGCAGTATCTGGTTGATCACGCCAGCGGTACCGGTAATCCGCTCTACCTGTATGCCGGTGCAGCCTCAGACAACAATGCCTTCCTCTTCTTCGAGGGTGCCTGGAAAGTCTTGCAACCCAAGATTGCCGACGGCACATTCGTGATCAAGAATTCGAGCGAGGCGGTTGCCCTCCAGAACAAGCTCGACCTCACCCGCGACGAGATGGCGAAGATCATCGGTCAGGTGACCACCAACTGGGATTTCAACACCGCCAAGAATCTGGCCGAGGCAAACCTGACTGCGGCGACCGCTGCTGACAAGGGCAAAGTCTACATCCTGGCCCCGAACGACGGTACCGCCCGTGCAATCGCCGATGCCTTCGCTGCTGATAAGGATGTCACCGAGTACTTTGTCACCGGTCAGGATGCTGAGAAGGCTTCTGTGCAATACATCATCGATGGCCGCCAGTCGATGACCGTGTTCAAGGACGTGCGCACGCTGGTGCAAGACGCTATCAAGGCAGCGGTTGCACTCCTTCAGGATCAGCAGCCCGAAGCCCGTGGCACTTACAACAACGGCAAGAAGGACGTCCCCGCCATTCAATCGCCGGTAGTGACGGTCACGCGCGACAACGTGCGCGCAGCCCTGATTGACTCCGGCTACTACAGCGCCAGCGACTTCACCAATCTGCCCTAAAAGAATCTCTCTTCATAAAGACCGGGGTTGCCTGTTGCAATCCCGGTCTGTTAAATGATGCCAAAATTGCGGTAAACTTATGAAACACACTCCGGTAAAAAGAATACGCAAGGCGGTGTAGCATGCAAACCCCGATCCTGGAGATGCGTCAGATTACCAAAGAGTTCCCCGGTGTGCGCGCACTTGATAACGTCACTTTCAGCGTGAAACGGGGTGAAATCCATTGTCTGGTAGGCGAAAATGGGGCCGGCAAATCGACATTGATGAAGGTCTTGAGCGGTGTCTATCCGTATGGCTCGTACAGTGGCGAAATTCTGATTGATGGTCAGCCACAGCGCTTTTTCAGCATTGCTGACAGTGAGCGGGTTGGGATCGGTATCATTTACCAGGAACTGGCCCTGGTACCAGAAATGACCGTCTACGAAAATATCTTTCTCGGCCACGAAGTTAGTCGTAATGGGATTATCGACTGGAACGAGACGATCCGCCGGGCCGATGAGATGTTGCGCAAGGTGCGGCTCACCGTGAATCCGGCTGCCAAAATCCGGGATTTGGGTGTCGGTAAGCAGCAACTGGTCGAAATTGCGAAGGCGCTAAGCCGTGAAGTAAGAATTTTGATCCTTGATGAGCCGACGGCTGCGCTGAATGAAGATGATAGTGAGAACCTGTTAAACCTGTTACGCGAATTGCGCGATCAGGGTGTGACCTGCATTCTGATTTCACACAAGCTGAAAGAGGTGTTATCAGTTGCCGATACGGTGACCGTTCTCCGTGATGGGAAGACGGTCTGTACCCTCGATGCTCACAAGGGCGAAGTGAACGAACAGGCGCTGATCCGCAATATGGTTGGGCGTGAAATTACGAATATCTACCCGCCACGCAATCATCAGCCCGGTGACGAGGTGGTACTTGAGCTACGCAACTGGACAGTCTATTCCGCAGAAGCGGGCCGCTATCTGTTGCGCGATGTTAATTTGCAGGTACGGCGCGGCGAAATTGTCGGCCTGGCCGGTTTGATGGGTGCCGGTCGCACCGAGCTGGCGCTCAGTCTGTTCGGCAATGCACCGGGTTATCGCGTGAGTGGCGAATTGTGGCTCAAAGGTCGTAAACGTGAGTTCAGACATCCGCGTGAGGCGATTGCCGCCGGTATGGCTTACGTCTCGGAAGACCGCAAAGCAAAAGGCTTGATCCTCATCCAGGACGTGCGCCAGAACATCACGCTGGCGAACCTGCGTGCGCTGGCGAACAAGGGCGTTATTGATCGAAACGCTGAGATTCAGGTTGCTGAAGAATACCGTAAATCGTTGAATATCAAAACTCCTACCATCGAGCAACAGGTTGTCAATCTGAGTGGTGGTAATCAGCAAAAGGTGTGTCTCGGTAAATGGCTCTTCGTTCGTCCTGATGTCTTGATTCTCGATGAACCGACTCGTGGTATCGATGTGGGGGCCAAGTATGAAATCTATCAACTTATGAATCGGTTGGTCGAAGATGGCATGAGCATCATCATGATTTCATCGGAATTGCCCGAAGTCCTCGGTATGAGTGACCGGGTCTATGTCGTTTCCGGTGGTCGGATTAAGGGCGATCTACCAATTGCCGTGGCAACCCAGGAAAAGATTATGGCCCTGGCAGTCGATTATTAACGGTATATCCTCAACGAGGAGTGATGATAGGTGTTACATCGAGGTAAGGAGTTGGCATGGCTACCAGAACCCAAGTGAAACAGGCAACGTTTCTGGCTAATTTACAATACGTGCTGGGGCAGAATATCCGTCAATATGGTATGTTCATCGCCCTGTTCGTCATCATGATCATCTTTTCGATCACGACGAACGGTATCTTTATTTCGTCGCGTAATCTGAGCAACCTGATCAACCAGACCGGTTATATTGCGGTGCTGGCGGTCGGGATGACGCTGGTGATCGTCATTCGCCATATCGATCTGTCGGTCGGTTTTCTGGCCGGTTTTCTCGGTGCCGTCGCCGCAATTGCCCTGCGTTTTTGGGAATTACCCACCATCGTGGTCGTGCCCATGGTACTGGTGATGGGTGCTCTCGCCGGTTTGTTGACCGCTCTTCCGGTAGCTGAATTGAAGATTCCGTCCTTCGTTGCTTCGCTGGCCGGCTGGCTGATCTACCGTGGCGCCTTGCAATTGGTGACTGCCGGTACCGGTACGATTATCATCGAAGACGAGACATTTAATGCGATTGGTAACGGTTTTATTCCTGATGTACCTTTCAGCCTGATACCCGGTTATCACACGCTGACCTTATTGCTGGGTGTAGTGGCAATTGTGGCTTACGTTTTGAGTGAGATCCGCACCCGGAACAAAAAGCTGGCGTATAACTTCGAGGTGTTGCCCCTCGATATGTTTGTGCTCAAGCTGGTCTTCATCTCGACGCTGATCGGCTTACTGGCCTGGATCATGGCCGGCTACAATGGCCTGTCGTGGACGATGGTCATTGTGCTGCTGGTGGTAGCAATTTATCACTTTGTGACGACGCAGACGGTGCTGGGACGGCATATCTATGCGGTTGGTGGTAACCCTGAAGCAGCTGAGTTGAGCGGGATCAGTGTCAAGCGCATTACCTATATTGTGTTTGCTTCAATGGGTATGCTCGCAGCCCTATCGGGGGTGCTGTTTGCCTCGCGATTGCGCTCGGCGACCACAACTGCCGGTACGCTCTTTGAGCTGGATGCGATTGCAGCCGCATATATCGGTGGTGTCTCGGCTGCCGGTGGGGTTGGGAATGTGATTGGCTCGATCATCGGTGCTCTAGTGTACGTCTCGTTGACCAGCGGTATGAACCTGATGGGTATTGATATTGCGTATCAATACATCGTGCGTGGTCTGGTACTGGTGGCAGCGGTGATCTTCGACGTTACCACACGCCGGCGCGGTCGTTCAGCGTGACGGTTGGCGATTGTTTCATCACTGGATGATGGTTCGGCGGTGCCGGACCTTGTGGTGCGCCAGCGAGGATGGGGCGGGTTCACAACCCGCCCCATCCTTTGTGTAAGGGTATCTGCTGCGCGACCTTCCGCATTTGTGATCAGTGCAACGCGGTACAGTCCTCAACTTTTTCAGCTACACTGGCTATAAGCAGGATGTCGGTTTTCCTGGCTCGCGGTGTTTGCATAGCGTACCCGGTGCCGATGATACAACATTGCTCCGAGTTACCCCTGTTTGCCTCACAATCCTTTTTCGGGGATAATATCCTTTATCTCAATGAACAACTACTGGCAATGAAGCGGAGATAATTCCTGGGTTGGGATTGTAGTGAGGCATTGGCAATGGGAACAACGCGCGTTGTAGTGGCCGATGATCACGCGGTGGTGCGCGCCGGATTGCGGAGCGCGCTGGCCAGTCTACCGGAGTTTGAGGTGGTTGGCGAGGCGGCTGATGGGCCGCAATTACTGGCCGTGCTGGCGCAACACCAGCCCGATCTGCTGGTCGTTGATGTCGCTATGCCTGATTTTGAGCCAATTGCCACGATTCGCCAGATTCACGCTACCTATCCGGCAATGAAGATTCTGGTTGTCAGTGCCTATGACGATCAGTCCTATGTGGTCGGTCTGCTGGCGGCTGGTGTGAATGGCTATCACCTCAAGGATCAGCCCCTCAGCGATCTGCAACTGGCGGTGCAACGCATTATGGCCGGCGGGAACTGGATTTCCAGCCCTCTCCTGAGCCGGATTATTCAGGCAGCACCTCAGATCACCCGCTCACCGCATATCACGCTGACCCGGCGCCAACGCGAACTCTTGCGCCTGATTGCCCAGGGTTACGACAACCGGCGGATGGCGCAAGAAATGGATCTGAGTGTCAAGACCATCGAGAACCATCTGACAGCACTCTACCGTGCTATTCACGTGAGTAGCCGGCTTGAGGCGTATCAATTCGCTATTCATCACCCTGAACTACTGGCTGAAACCGGTTACGAAGCGGCCCAGAACCGTGAGGCCGCAGGTAGCGGTGCCGCACCGTTGACCGTGCTGGTCGTTGACGATAACGAACGGTATCGTGCGCAATTGAAGCGGATGATCGGCAAAGCCTGTGGCGAAGCGCAGCTTTATGAGGCTGAAGATTGTCATCAGGCAGTGCGATTGCTTCAGCAGATCACGCCCGATCTGGTGTTTGTTGATGTTATTTTGAATGACGGTGACGGGATTCAATGTCTGCGCCGCATCAAAACGACTCAGGCCGATGTGCGCGTGATCTTGATCAGTGCCTACCCTGATCGCGAGTTTCGCCGTCTGGGTCTAGAGGCAGGCGCTCTGGCGTTTCTCGACAAAAAAGACCTCGACGCCGCTACGGTGCGCCAGGTAGTTGAGGATGCGCTGCGCCGTAAGCGGAAAGTTCTCTAAACCACCCCAATCCCTTCGGTTGTCGGGAAGGGTGCTGGATTGGGGATTTCAACCTGTAACTCTAATCCTCCCCATGCCGAGGGGCCGATCCGCAGGGTGCCGCGTAAGAGGGAAACTCGTTCGCTGATACTGATTAGGCCAAAGTGTTTTTGCTCTGAAAGGCTGCGCAGATCGGGTGGGGTAGCCATCCCTTTGCCATTGTCGGCTAAGCGAACCATAATCCCCGCTGCTGATGTCCGGCGCACTTCAAGCACGACCTGCGTCGCACGGGCATGCTTGCGCACATTGTTAAGCCCCTCTTGCACGATCCGAAAGACGGTGAGTTCGATGGTCTCTGACCAGCGTTCTAACGGTTCAGCGATTTTCAGCTCGACACGAATACCGGTTTGCTCACTCCACTGGCTTACCAGGGAGCGGAGGGCAGCCGCCAGACCATGGCTATCCAGGGTAGGAGGACGCAGATCGCTGCACATCTGGCGCAGCATGGCGACAACTTCCCGGATGCCCCGCCGGATATGCTGCAATTCTTCCAGGATGCTTTCCTGGTCAATCTCCTCTTCGACGTGCTCAAGCTGATAATTGAAGCTGAGCAGGTCTTGGATGACCTGGTCGTGCAGTTCACGGGCCAGGGCTTTCCGTTCGGCTTCACGTTCGTCAATCAGGCGATGATTTGCCTCTTGCAAAGCCCGATTGAGCTGATCCAGGGCGATCATTTGGGTTTGTAATTGCCGTACCAGTTCCCGATTCAGCGAGTCTTGTTCGTCCAGGTTGTGTTGCAATTGTTGCTGGCGCTGACGCAGTGTCTCGGCCTGTTGCTGAGCCTGATAGTAGTTTTCAAAGGCCCAAATCAGCGGTGTGACTCGTTCCTGGCGTACCGAACCGACCATCAGCTCGACAATATCGCGCGGTGTCGTATCACCGGTCGTTCGCAGTGCGGCCTGACGCCCCTGATACAAGACCAGGATGCGGTTGGTGATGCTGAAAATGAGATTAAGGTCGTCACTGCTGAAGATAATGCCGACGCCGGTTGCCGCCAGTTCGCGCAGATATTGCAAGACGGCTTGCTGGCGCATAAAGCTCAGTGCCGAGAAGGCTTCATCAAGGATCAACAGCCGGACAGGCCGCACGAAAGCCCGGATGAGTGCGATCAGTTGCCGCTCCTCTTCGGTCAGGTCAGCCGTTTGCTGATGGGCCAGTCCTGGCGGTAAACCAAACCGGTCAAGCCACTGATAAGCGATGGTCGCCATCGTGGCCTGATCGAGCCGACGGTTGCCTCGCTCGCGCCCAAGGAAGATGTTGTTTAGCACCGGCATGATCTCGACTAATGGCGGGGTTTGTGGGACGAACTCAATCCCCAGGCGCCGCGCAGATTGGGCTTTCCAGGCCAGTGGTATACCATCGATCTGAACTTCGCCGGTGGTTGGCGGGTAGATGCCGGCCAGGACTTGTAAAAGAACCGACTTACCGGCGCTGCGTAAGCCGACCACGCCCAAAATCTCACCCGGGCGTAAATCAAACGTGATCCCGCTCAAGATCGGTTTGGCGGCGAAGACCACATGTAATTCGCGCACGCTCAGCAGCGGCAACATAACTCGACTCCGGTACCTGTGCTCTCTACCAGTGCGTGGCTGTCTGGCAGAGAACGAGCGTTGGATTGCGCCATCAATTCATCCGCTGATACCAAATACGTCAGGGTATGATCGAATCTGTTCCTCTAAATCGCGATCATACCGGATGACGATGACCCGATAACCGTGTGCGCGTAGATCGCGTCGAATCTGACTATCAAGCGTCTGTTGGGTTGGTTCGTCATGGACGCTGCCATCGCAAAAGACGCAGATGTTGGGGTCGTAAAAGAAATCGGCAACGCAATTCAGTTCAGCGATCCGTTCTTGCGCATTGTCAGGCAGCCGGGCATTGTGCGCCTTGAGCATTTTTAGGAAGCGGCGCTCCAGGTCGGATTGCGGATCGATGCGCGATAGTAAGAACTCCAGATGTTCATCATACGAACGCCGGTTGCTTTCGCGCCGCAGTTCGGCCTGACTCAAGGCCACCAGGAGATCACGAATCGTATGCCGGTTGATCTGTAAAATCTCGTGTTGGTTCGAGAAACTGAGCAGGCAGTCGTAGCACGCCGCCGTGCATTCCGGTTTCGTATCCTGACCGTCTACCGTAAAGTGGCACAGCTCCAGGGCAGCACGAATCATGCGCGGAAAAGCGGCTGTTTCTTCGATCAGCCGTCGTAGCACGCCAACGCCACCTTCACTCTTCTCGATGAACAGGAGTGATTGCCATTGGTCACGGCCAACGACTTCGATCCCGATTTCATCCGCATCGAGTTGGAATGTCTCGACCAGGCCAAAGCGTAACGCATGCTTCAGGCTAATCCAATCGGTCGCGGTGATACCTGTCTGCTGACCGATAAACCGCATCATCAGGATGTTTTGCGTTTCCTGGGCGCTGATAAAGACCCGCTCGCCCGGTGGTTTCGCACGTGGCGGCCCATTATCGTCCAGCAGGTCTTGTTCGCTGACGATGTCGCCGGTGTCGAGATTGACGAGGAAGCCAGACTCTTTGCCGGCTAACCAGCCCCGATTGATGGTGAGGATGGTTGCTGCCGGGGCATATGTCAGCTCAAACAGGTGATCGGTGGCGTTGACAATATGCGCCTTCATCTGATGGGCATTGTTGGGCGCAAAACGGAAGGTGGTCAGAATATCAAAGCCGCGCCGCCGCCGTTCTTCCTCTTCAGACGTGATACGCTCACGGCGCCGGGTTGTCACATTCGGCATATCGAGCAGGGTCGCCAGGTAGCTGTTCTCACCATCGAACAGCGTTTCGCACACCGGACAGCGATCATCACCGGGATCGGTAAATGTTCCGCACGTGTAGCAGAGTTTGCGTGCTGAGCGGCGATTGTGCAGGCCATCAGCCGCAGTGCGAAAACTGACCACTTCCCATTTGGCGCCTTCGTGGTAGATGTAGTTGTGCGGCGCGAATTCGCGTAGTCCGAGCACCCGTGGGCGCGGGATGAACTCACCATCACCACGTTTGATCCACGCACGCACCGGCAGCGCCGGGAAGTTGTAGCCGGGCAGGAAGCCTTCGGTAGCCAGGTAGCGGTAGGGGTAGAAATCGCTCTCCTCGCTGGCAACATTGTCTTGCAGGAGCAGGTTGCGCTGGCGCAGTGCTTCATCCAGGAGCCGTTTGCCTTGATCCTGCACTTTTTTATCGCGGCTATACAAGAGATTGTTCGCTTCAGTTGATTGCCGCATGGCGATGCGGTACAATTCGCGCCAGCGATCAAACGCTCGATCAAATCGCTCTGGTGCTTCGTTGAGGGCATCTTCCAGCCAGCGTTCACTGTACCACGGTGCGATCCGTCTGAGATCATCGCTCAACAGCGCCGACTCAATCTGTTCGCGCACGTCACGCAGGCGTGCCGGTGATAGCCGAATCTGGTGGAGCGTGTTTGGGGTGAGGGGCAGGTCTTGCTTATCGAGATCAATTATATCGCCAATCGAATGCCCCAGCGGTAGGCGGACTGCGGCCAGCCAGATCGCGTGCAGATGGGCACGTACCAACGCCTCACTCGTCAGATCAATGCGCGGTGCCTGGACACTACCGGCTACCATCTCGTGGCGGCGGCGAAAGAAGTACTGGTCGTGGGGACGGTTGGCACGACAGTAGGTGATAATCAACCCCGGCTGGCCCTGGCGTCCGGCCCGTCCACTACGCTGAGCGTAGTTGGCCGGGGTTGGTGGCACATTGCGCAGATGTACCAGTTCCAGGTCGGCGATGTCAATGCCCAGTTCCATCGTTGGTGAACAGACCAGGAAGGGGAGAGGCCGATTGATGCCTGGATCGTTTCGTTCCGCTTCTGTCCAGCGAAAGCGCTTCTCACGACGCTCGCGTTCACCCGGTGCCACCACCTGCGCTGTATGCTCGCGAGCTTCCAACGAGGCCAGTGATTGCGCCTTTTGCAGGTAGAACTGACGGAAGAAGCGATTGGATCGATCCTTTTGCACACCGTTCTGATCTGAGGATGGGTGATCTGCCGACATTAGTTGTAGACCATCACCCTTGCACCAGCGTAGACAGGCTGCGTTGAGCTGAAAGCGCTGGTGATCGGCGATTGGCTCCAGGCGGACGACCAGTCCATACCCTGCCAGCTCATCAAGGAGTGCTTTCATCAACGTGATGTATTCATCTGGTTGCAGATTGAGCTTCTTGCGAATGTCCCGTCCAAGGCGGCTACGGGGGCCGAGCGAGATGCCATTAACCGGCTTGCTGGACTGTCCGCGTACTACGGCACAGGTTGCAGGCTGGAGACCGCTCGCATCGTCAGCATCAAATCCCCAAAATTCATTCAAGTGATTCGTTATCCGTCTGGTCAGCTCACCCTGGTTCTCTTCTTGCAACCAGCGCGCACTGATTGCCCGCCGCTGCCGCATAGCATCAAGCACCATGTTCACAATTGTCGTTCGTTGATCCACCGGGACGCGCTGCAACACACCCTGCCAGATTGCGTTGTCAGTGCAAAATTCATCGAGTCCGGTGTAAGCAATCTTGAGCAGCTTGAGTTGCTCAAGATTGGGTTGAACGATGCTGCGCCAGCCGCGTTGCAGGTCTTCGTACAGCCAGTATTCCACCAGATCGGTGAAGGTCTTCCATACCTCCTTTGCCATTGGCGCATTACTACGCAGCTCACTATTCCTGGCAATGTCGGAGAGCTGTAGAGTGGTATATTTGACAACCTCTTCCGCAACGTTACTGTCTCTCAGTTCACCATGGGTTTGTAACGCTTCCACCAGTGCTGCCCGGATTACAGCAATATGGATGAGGTCGTTAAAGTGACCGGCCTGCAACGCGGCGTCCTGACGGTTGTCAACAAACGAGAGCAAGCGGTCGCTGGCAGCTCCGGTACGTTGCGCGTGCTGCAACAGCGAAATGGCGAGGATTGAAGTCGCACTTGATACATTCTCGCTGGAGAGGGTGCTGAGTTTGGTATACTCTGTCGCCCGTCCGTCATACCATTCACCACAATTCAGGCAAATGGTAAAGGGCCGCTCTTGAAACCACATGGGCTGGCTGTTGGGAAGTGGATACTCGCTACAATTACCGTCAGGCTGCACCCACATCTTTCTCGGTACCCGCGATTTCCATTTCTTGTCCAACAGGCCCCTGGCATTAAACCACTCGTCAGGTAGTTTTTCCTCGCTCCAGTCATCAGATTCGTGAGCCAGCATTAAATATCCCTGACGGGCGCTGCGGTCGTCCTCATACATCCGTAAGTCAAGGAGTGGGACTGCCTGCCGTTTCTCTTTCAACACAATATCGTAATACTCCTGACCACAATGACGGCAGAAGACAAGAGGGAACATGAGCTTGTCCTGTTGATTGCGCAGCACGCCTTCGAGCTGAATCTGGCGGGTCTGGCGATCTTCCAGGCTGGCATACACCCGGTGACTTTGGGCGATAAACTGGTGTAACTTAAAGGCAAACGCCCGGCGACCGTCAGAGCGCTGAATGGCACTACCCTCTTCCAGCATGCGCTGGATCGCCTTGCGGCTCTCTTCGGGAGTGCAGCCGGTCATTACAGCCAGTTCACTGGCCGCATCGCTCAAGGTACGCGGCGGGCGACGTACCAGCCGGCCATCGGTATCGGTCTGGATGCCCAGGGCGTATTCGAGCCAGCGGGCAAGTGGATGGCGGCGCAACGCTTCCCAGCGCAGCAGATTGTCGCCTGCCGGGAGGGGTTCGGTCAAGGCGGTGCGTAACTCGGCTTCCGTCGGTTGACCACCAATCGTCAGTGGCTCAAGGGTCTCTTCAATCACCTGATCGGCGCTGATCGGATGGGCAAAGAAACGAGAAGCGAATTCGGCCACCACTCGCCGTCGCTCTTCGGCAGATGCCTCTGAGCCGGCTACCATCGTTGCCGATGTCCCGATATGGCGAATGTCGGGAGCGGCGCAGCGCTGTTTGAGGCGACGGATCAGCATTGCAACATCGGCGCCCTGGCGGCCACGGTAGGTGTGCAGTTCGTCGAAAACCAGGAAGCGCAACCCCTTCATCGTCTCGCCGATCAGCTTCTGGTCGTCAGGGCGCACCAGCATCAACTCTGCCATGACATAGTTGGTCAGCAGAATGTGGGGTGGGTTACGGCGGAGTTCTTGTCGCAGTTCTTCGCTGGTTTCACCGGTATAACGGGCAAAGCGGATCGGGAATTCACGTCCGTACTGCACGCGATACTGATCGGCAAGACGGCGCAGAGCTTGCTCTTGCGAGTTGACCAGTGCGTTCATCGGATAGATGATCAGTGCCTGCACGCCGCTGCCAGGTTTGGTCTGGCGCAGCAGATCATCAATAATGGGCAGAAAGTAGCAGGTGCTTTTGCCGGAACCGGTGCCGCTAGTCACCACAAAACTCTCGCCGCGAGCAGCGCGTTCAACCGCCTCGTACTGGTGTTGATAGAGACGAAACGGTGCATTCGAGGCTGTACGAAAGAAGTGAGCAGTTTCCGGTCTGATCATCCCGGCCCGCGCCAGATCATCGACGGTTTGCGCCATCTTGTAAGTTGGGCTGAGCTGAACAAGCGGCTCTGGCCAGAGTTCCTGCCGGGCAAGTTTCTCCTCAACCGAAGCCCGAATCCGATCATCAGCAATGCGGATAAACGACTCGACAAATGTCCGATAGTCGTCAATGACTGCTGCGTGGAGAGCGAAGATCGATGGATGATGCATGACTTCCTCCGCTAGCCAGAGCGCGGTATGTGCAAGACGAGGTGTTCAAGCGCCAGTTGCGGGTTGACGTTTTCCAGCAATTGCCGGCTCACCGTCATGATCTGTTGGAGAAAAGCAAACGCCGTTGCGGGCGTTACCCGACCGGCCAGGGCTGCTAATTCAGGCCGACGATCAATGTTGGTGATAGCCTCATCACAGCCGGCAGCAACATACATCACGTCACGCCACCAGCTCTGCCACAATTCGAGCCACATCAAGACGGTTGCCTGATCGCCGGCCCGATATTCTTTGGCCCGTTCTTCAGCCCATTGCAGTCCGCTCGTGATCGGGGCTGACGATAGCGCGATTAACGCATCCAGGCACTCACGACGGGCAGTCTGTGCCGACGGATCGTTGAACAAATTGATGGCCCAGCCAATTCGTCCGTTACTCCAGGCGGCCAGTATCTCAGCCTGGTCTTTGGAGGCACCCTGATCACGAAGTGCGCTCGCTACCTGCTCCCGTGGCAACGGTCGTAATCGCAGCACCCGACAGCGCGAGACGATGGTCGGCAGCAACTCATTGCTATGCGCCACCAGCAGCAGCGTAGCGTAATCTGGTGGTTCTTCCAGCGTCTTCAGCATCGCATTTGCCGCCTCTTCGCTGAGGCGGTCGGCGTCGTGGAGGATCAGCACGCGGCGCGGTGCCTCGTATGGGCGCAAGGCCAGATCGCGTTGCCACTCGCGGATCGTGGCAATTTTCAGCTCTTTCTGACGAGCGGCATCTTCGGCTTTGGCGGCTGCGGCCTGGGTTTCCATCCCGGCAATGCGGACATCGGGATGGCTGCCGTGATCGATACGGCGACAGGAACGGCATTGCAAACAGGGATCACCGGTCTGCCGTTCGCACAGCAACGCCTGCGCCATGCGCAATGCCAGCAGCGATTTACCGAGTCCTTGTGGCCCGGCAAAGAGGTAGGCGTGGGCTACCTGTTGGCTGCGGATGTTACTGCGGAGCTGTTCAATGGCCCATTCGTGACCGTACACATGCCACATATCAGGTAATCATCGTTTGCAGGCGGCTGGCAACAGATCGCACGGCAAGCGGATGCCGTGATCCATCCATACCATTGTATCCGCTCACGGCATTTTGCGGAAGGCCAGCACCGCATTCACCCCGCCAAACCCGAACGAATTCGAGATTGCGACCTGAATGGCTGCCTGACGGGCAACATTCGGCACATAATCGAGATCGCATTCGGGATCGGGATGTTCGAGGTTGATGGTGGGTGGAATCTGACCGTGGTGCAGTGCCAGGATGGTGGCTGCTGCCTCAACTGCGCCGGCAGCACCGGTGAGATGCCCGATCATCGATTTGATCGAACTGATCGGCACACTGTATGCATATTCACCGAACACCTGCTTAATCGCTCTGGTTTCCGCAATGTCACCTGCCGGTGTACTGGTGGCGTGGGCATTGATGTAATCAACCTGTTGCGGTGCCAGTCGGGCTTGTTGCAATGCCCGCCGGATTGCCAGCGCCGCCCCTTCACCATCTGGATCGGGAGCAGTAACGTGATAGGCATCGGCAGAGACGCCATACCCGATCAACTCAGCCAGGATTGGCGCGCCACGTCGCTGGGCACTGCTCAGACGTTCAAGCACCAGCACGGCTGCCCCTTCGCCGGGAACAAAGCCATCGCGCAGCGCATCAAACGGACGCGATGCCCGTGTCGGCTCGTGGTTACTGCGCGTACTCAAAGCGCGCATGACACAGAATGCACCCAGGCTGAGGGCAGTAATGGGAGCTTCGGCGCCACCGGCCAGCATCACTTCGGCATCGCCGCGCCGAATGATCTCTGCCGCCTCACCGATTGCCTGCGCGCCGGCAGCACATGCGGTACAGATCGCAGTTGTGTAGCCGCGTAAACCGAAGTGAATGGCGACCTGGCTGGATGGCATATTCGGCAGGGCTGCCGGAATGAAGAAAGGACTAATTTTCATGCCACCACGCTGGATCAGTGTGGTGACTGCCTGTTCTACATCGGGCATCGAGGTAGTCCCGCTGGCGATCAGAACACCGATCTCATCGCGTGCCATACGTTCGAGAGGCAGGCGAGCGTGGTCAAGGGCCATCCGGGCAGCGGCTACGGCCATCTGACTGGCGCGGGACATCCGGCGCGCCTCTTTCGCATCCATGAACTCCTGTGGATGAAAATCGTTTACCTGGCCTGCCAGTTGACAGGGATAATCACTCGGATCGAAAAAGGTGATGCGACCAATCGCACTGCGCCCGGCAACGAGACCAGCCCAAAATGGCTCAACACCAACCCCAAACGGCGAGATAACGCCCAGACCGGTCACCACAATGCGCTGGTCAGGGGGGAGATGATCGGTTACAACCGGCTGTGGTTCGACAACGGGTTCTTCAGCCAATACCTCGGCCAACAGTGCTTCGATCTGCGCTTCAATAGCTTCGTCGGGCACATGCTCTCGCACGAGACCGAGCAGTTCGGCCCGCAACGCTGCGCGCCGATCCAGTGCTCGTGGGGTCATTGCTTCCTCCCTCAATTCAACTATTCAAGGCTTGAATTATACCACGTAGCTGTTGTGTCTGTGGTATCATACTCGCTGGTATGCGCTCCCTCGTCACTATGGAGTTACTATGATGTCGGTTCTGTCCGGTCTGATACGTCCTGAGATTGCCGATTTGGAAGCATATACCCCGATTGTACCGCTAGAAGTGCTGGCTGATCGCCTTGGCCTGCCGGTGGCGCAGATTGTCAAGCTCGATGCGAATGAAAACCCCTACGGCCCAGCACCGGCAGCGCTGGCCGCACTTCAGGCGACTGCGACCTACCATATATATCCCGACCCAGAGCAGACGGCGCTGCGGAAGGCGCTGGCCGATTACACCGGTCGGTCAGCGGAGGAAATCCTCTGCGGAGCCGGTGCCGATGAATTGATCGACCTGGTTTTACGCCTGATTATCAGTCCCGGCGATGCGATCATCGATTGTCCACCTACCTTCGGCATGTACCGGTTTGATGCCGGTATCTGTGGTGGGCGGGTGATCAGTATCCCGCGCCGTGCCGATTTCAGTCTTGATCTACCGGCCATTGCCCGGGCAGCAGCGCAGGGTGCCAAAGCCATCTTCCTCACCTCGCCTAACAACCCAACCGGCAACCCACTGCCACGCAGCGAACTACTCCAGATTCTTGAATTGCCACTGCTGGTGGTTGTTGATGAGGCGTACATTGAGTTTGCTGAGCCAGAACACGCACCGGTCGGTGCGAGTGATCTGCTCGACCGGTATCCAAATCTGGCCATTCTCCGCACATTCAGCAAATGGGCCGGTCTGGCCGGGCTGCGCGTAGGCTATGGCCTGTTCCCGCGTTGGCTGAGTGAGCAACTCTGGAAGATCAAGCAACCGTACAATGTCTCGGTTGCTGCTCAGGCCGCCGCTGTGGCATCACTCGCCGTCGCCGACGAATTGCGGGCGCGGGTGCAGGCTATCGTCGCCGAACGTGAGCGTCTGTTTCAGCATCTCAATACGTTCCCGTTTCTAACCCCTTTTCCAAGTGTGGCGAATTTCATCCTCTGTCGGGTCGAAGGGCGTGATGCCCGCGAACTCAAACTGGCGCTCGAACGACGCGGTGTGTTAGTGCGCCATTATCAGACGCCGCTGCTTAATGGCTATATTCGGATCAGCGTCGGTACTCCTGCCCAGACAGATGCGCTGATCGCGATGCTTGCTGAGGTGACCCGATGAGCATATCACTTGCCCACACGCTTGACTTTGCCCGCCAGATCGCTTACGAGGCCGGCCAGATCACGCTGCGCTATTTTCAGCGTGGTATCACTGTTGAACACAAAGCCGATGAGTCGCCGGTGACGATTGCTGATCGGGAGGCCGAGCGTCATCTGCGCGCCGCTATTCAGGCGGCCTACCCTGATCACGCCGTCCTTGGTGAAGAAGATGGTCTGACCGGGAGTGAACACGCTACCTACCGCTGGGTGCTTGATCCGATTGACGGTACGAAAAGTTTTGTGCGGGGCGTGCCACTCTACGGAGTGCTGATTGGATTGTTGCGGGAAGGTGAACCTGTGCTTGGTGTCATCCATATCCCGGCGCTGGCCGAAACTGTGGCAGCCGCGCAGGGTTTGGGTTGTTACTGGAACAATCAACCCTGTCGGGTGTCGTCTGTCTCCAGCCTACGCGAGAGTCTGGTCGTCGGGACGGTGGCTCACGGCTACGAACGCTACAACCGATCAGAAGCTTTTCAGCGTATTCTGAAGCGTGCCGGCCTGTTCCGCACCTGGGGCGATTGCTACGGCTACGTTCTGGTAGCCACCGGTCGCGCCGAAGTTGCGCTCGATCCGGCAATGAACGTCTGGGATGCCGCAGCCCTGCTGCCGATTTTGAGCGAAGCTGGTGGTGCCTACACCGACTGGCAGGGTGTGCCGACCATTTACCACAACGAAGGCATTGGCAGCAATCGCCATGTCTTACCCGAACTGTTAAGCCTCATTGCTGGCGAGGAGTCGTCATGAACGCCGATAACTATCAAGAACTGGCAATGCGCACGCTGGCTGCCGGTCTGACACCGCGTGAGCGTCTGACCAATGCGGCGCTTGGCCTGAGTGGCGAGGCCGGCGAGTTTGCCGACACCGTGAAAAAACATCTGTTTCATGGTCATCCACTCAATCGTGAAGAATTATTGAAAGAGTTGGGTGATATTCTCTGGTATGCGGCTCTGGCCTGCGATGCACTTGATGTGCGCTTGAGTACCGTCATGGCGGCCAACATCGAGAAACTGCGACGGCGTTACCCGGAGGGATTTAGCAGTGAGCGAAGTCAGCAGCGTAGTGAATAGAATCCGGCGGGCGACCATTGAGCGGGTGACCGGTGAGACAAACATTACCCTTACCCTCACCATCGATGGTAGTGGACAGGCTGATGTGCAGACCGGTATCGGTTTTCTTGACCATATGCTGACGTTGTGGGCACGCCATGGCTTGTTCGACCTTCAGGTGCGGGCGCAGGGCGATCTCCACATTGATGAGCATCACACTGCCGAAGACGTGTGTATTTGCCTGGGTCGGGCCATTGATCAGGCGCTCGGTGAGCGGGCCGGCATTGTACGTACCGCACACAGCTTTGTGCCGATGGACGAAGCACTGGCGCTGGTTGCTGTCGATCTTGGTGGCCGACCGTACTGTGTGGTACAGGCTGATTTTGTTACAATGCGCGTAGGACAGCTCGGTACCGATCTGGTGGCCCATTTGTTTGAGAGTGTTGCCTTCAACGGTCGTTTCAATCTCCACGCACAGGTGATGTACGGGCGCAACGACCATCACAAGATCGAGGCTCTGTTCAAAGCGTTCGGGCGGGCACTCGATGCCGCTACCCGCATTGATGCGCGTTTAGGGGGAACCATACCGAGCACGAAGGGTGTCCTATGATCGGGTTTGTCGCTGCTGCCATCCTCAGCTTTGTACCGGCATTCATCTACGCTGCAATTGCCTACTGGCTCGACCGGTTTGAGAAAGAGCCACGCCGGTTATTGTTTGGGGCATTCATCTGGGGTGCATTTGTCGCAACTCTTGGCGCCATCGTCTGGACAGGGCTGGCGCAGGTCTCGCTGGCCATCTTCATTGGGGAAGCCTCTGCTGAAGTTGCCGGCACAACCCTGCTGGCGCCGCTGGTAGAGGAGAGTCTGAAGGGGATTGCCGTTGTCATTATCATGCTCGCCTTCCCCGAAGAGTTCGACTCGCGGCTCGATGGGATGCTGTACGCCGCCATCACCGCATTAGGCTTTGCCGCCACTGAAAACCTGCTCTACCTCTACTTCATGGGCTATCAGGAGAGTGGGGTTGGCGGTTTAATCTCCCTCTTCATCTTGCGCGTCATTCTCGGCGGATGGGGCCACGCTGTGTATACTGCCTGGATCGGCCTGGGGCTGGCGATGTCGCGGCTGCACCCGAACCGCTTTATTCGTTTCATTTCCCCCTTTGCCGGTTGGCTGCTGGCTGTCTGCCTGCACGCTCTCCACAACACCATGGCCGTATTCCTGGCCGGTGAGTTTGGCCTCACCGGACTCGGCCTGACGTTACTGGTCGACTGGTCGTTCTGGATCGTTGTCCTCGGCCTGGTGATCTGGGAGATTCGGCGCGAGCAGCATCACATCGCTACCTACCTGGCAGAAGAGGTGATGGCCGGCATTATTGCACCGGGTCATTACAATGCTGCGAAATCATTCAGTGGTCAGCTCCGCAACCGGCTACGCAACGCCACCGCTAGTCGTTTCTACGAAGCCTGCGCAGAACTGGCGCATAAAAAGCATCACCTGGCAACCGGTGTTGGTGATGAGCGCAACACGATTGCCCGCATCAACCAGCTTCGCCGCGAACTGGCCCAACTGGCCCCGAAAGTGCCGGCAGTCTAGAACCTATTTCAAAATTCGGTCAATACACCACAAAATGATAGCAACGAGACAAAACGCACGGTAGATATGCAGATGACGGTCATAGCGCACCACCAACCGACGATACGTGTCCATCCACGCGAAGCACTGCTCGACCTTCCAGCGGTGCTGATAGCTTGGGCCGGTACGCAGCGGACGCCCGCGCTTTGGCCGCTGACGGTTGCGCCGCTCACGAGCTGGCATGGTGGGTGTGATCCCGCGCCGACGCAGGTCGCTGCGCAACGCGGCACAGTCGTAGGCTTTATCCGCCACCACTTCTTGTGGTCGCGTGCTGGGCCGGCCGCGGTTGCGTGGTACCCGAATGGTCCGCACCGTCGCTTCAGCCAGGGTGCGTTCGTGTGGTTGTGCGCTATCCACGTGCAGGCCGATGGGCACGCCAGTGCCATCGACCACGACCATCACCGTCGCGCCGTTACCAACCGTCGTTGTGCCTCCACCAGTGCCCCTTGTTTTGCCGGAACGACGCTGCCGTCCAGCAACGCGTGTGCCCAGTCCAGCGTGCCGTCGGCAGCGAGGCGGCTCAGGAGGGTGCGCCAGATGCGCTCCCACGTCCCGTCCTGCGACCACGCGTGCCATCGTCGCCAGCAGGTGCTGGGGGACCCGTACTCCGTTGGCAGGTCTGCCCAGGCACAGCCGGTGTGGAGCACATACAGCATACCATTCAGTGTCCGGCGGTCGTCGTTGCGTGGACGACCCCGCGCACGTGGTTTCTTGGGGATAAGCGGTTCGATCACCGCCCATTGGTCGTCGGTGAGATCATGTCTGCTCATACCACTATTGTAGCATAAGAAGACATTTTTGAAATAGGTTCTAGCAGTATGTCATCCGCCTAGATGACTGGCAATCCGCTGTCGTGTCCGGCGGTACGAACGATGGCACAAATCGAGCAACAGGCGCTGTTCAGCTTGCACCCGGCGCCGCTCTTCTTCGCACTGTTCGGCGTGCTGAATAGCAGCCTGCAATTCGGATGCCATAGCCTGAATGTCGGCCTGTGCCTGTTCACAGAAAGAAGGAACAGGCTGCATCAAACTCAGCACAACGGCCAGACGGCGCAAAGTATTCAGCAGATCGGTCGCAGTCAATGCACCGGCTGCCGAGTCTGGTTCAAAGAGTTGTAAATATCGCGTATCAGCGCCAACAACATCGATCACCTGTTGCCGCACGTGCGCATAGAGCCGCTGGGCACGCACCTCGCACTCCCAGCGAGTTGCCAGTGCAGCACGCCATGCAGCAAGGGCTTCCGCACTCCGTTCCTGTTGTTCGGCAAGAATAGCGCGTAACTGGGTGTGGCGTACCAGCTCCTCTTCGGCGAATGGTAAACGATTGCGAAGCTGCTCAAGCAGCGTAATGATCTGGTTGAGCGGATCGAGAGGAGGGGTTTGGGCGATGACGGCTGTCACGGCAGACCTCACAGCTTTCAGGATGATGTCACTACAAATCATCGTACCGAAAGTGATCAGCGTCGTCTATAGTACAACAGGTTGATTTTCGGTTAGGACTACCTGTGAAGCAGTGGAGGACGGAAGCATTACCGGACCCTGTGTAGCACAGTTATACGGCACTATCCGCCAATCGTGCGCCCTCCACCGAACGTTCAGCGACAACCGTCATTACCACAGCGACTCTGCTGCCGGTGGTATAATTGCGCCTGTGAACGTATCATCCACCGCGACGGAAAGGATATGCTATGACCGGCGAACGCGCCGCAGAACTGATTCAAGCCGATCACCAATATCTGTTGCAGAGCTATGTACGCGCCGATTTCGTCATTGAACGTGGCGAAGGGGTGTATCTTTACGATAGTGAAGGTCGGCGGTATCTCGATTTTGTCGCCGGCATTGCGGTGAATGCGCTTGGCTATGGTGATCGTGACGTTCTGAAAGCGATCAATGATCAGGCTGAACGCCTCATCCACGTTTCCAATCTCTACCACACGCAACCGGCAATTGAACTGGCAAAGCTCCTGGTGCAGAGCAGCCCGGCGTTTGCCAAGGCGTTTTTCTGCAACAGTGGAGCTGAAGCGATTGAGGGGGCGATTAAGTTCTCACGTCGCTACGCTCGTGCCCATGTTGGCGAAGGCAAGACAACGATTGTTGCCTTCGACGGCAGTTTTCACGGGCGTACTATGGGAGCAGTTGCCATTACCGCCCGTGAAAAATACCGGGAGCCGTTTATGCCGGTGATGCCCGGTGTGCGCTTTGCTCGCTACAACGACCTGGACTCACTGGCAGCCGTGATGGGCGATGATGTCTGTGCCGTGGTGGTTGAGCCGGTGCAGGGCGAGGGTGGCCTGCGTGCCGCTGAACCGGCCTTTATGCAGGGAGTGCGCGAACTGTGCCAGCGCTATGGCGCATTGCTGGTCTTTGATGAAATTCAGTGCGGGGTTGGGCGTACCGGCACGCTCTGGGCACACGAGCAGCTCGGTGTTCAGCCAGACATGATGACGGTAGCCAAACCGTTAGCCGGTGGGCTGCCGATTGGTGCGGTGCTTATGGGCCAACACGTTGCCGATACCATTCATCCAGGCGACCATGGCACAACCTTTGGCGGTAATCCGCTGGCAACTGCAGTTGGCACCGTCGTGTTCCGCAAAATTAGCGATCCGGCTTTCCTGGCCCATGTCCAGCAGGTAAGTAATTATCTCGATGAAGCGTTGCAGGATTTCGCTAATGAACACGCCGATCAGGTGATCGAATTGCGCGGACGTGGCCTGATGCGTGGTGTGCGCATTGCCGGTTCTGCGAGTGCTGTACGTGAAGCGGCTCATCGCCATGGTCTGTTAGTCGCTACGGCTGGTGAAGATGTCATTCGCCTGCTCCCGCCCCTGATCATCGAGCCGCAGCACGTTGATGAGGCATTGTCTGGTCTGCGAGCGGCACTGCGCGCTTGATCAGAATGATCAGCGATCACGTTACCAGAGAATGTCGGGCGGAGTCGAAGAGGAAACGAGCCGGTGATCAGAATCTGACTCGTAGCAGAATCAATCTTTCAGGAGAGAGGCGATGCCTGTAGTTGCATTAATTGGCGCTCAATGGGGCGATGAGGGTAAAGGCCATCTGGTCGATCTGCTGGCTGCGCGGGCGCGGCTGGTCATTCGCTACGGTGGCGGCAATAATGCCGGACATACGGTTGTCAACCATCTTGGTACCTTTAAACTGCATCTGGTGCCTTCTGGCATCTTCGATCCGGGCATCGTCAATGTCATCGGCCCTGGCGTGGTGGTGAATCCGGAAGTACTCATCAAAGAGATTGAGGAGCTTGAAGCACGGGGTGTTTCCACGGCTAAATTGTTTGTCAGTGATCGCGCGCATGTGATCATGCCGTATCACATTCAGCTCGATCAGTTGCAAGAGGAAGCACGCGGTGAAGGGCGGATTGGTACCACCGGTCGTGGTATTGGCCCGGCGTATGCCGACAAGATGAGCCGCTCCGGCATCCGAATGGGTGACTTGTTGCACGAAGAGACGCTGCTAAACCGGTTGCGCACAGTACTGGAAGAGAAGAATCGACTGCTGACCAAACTCTACAATGCCCGTCCGCTCTCACTGCACGATACCTATTTGACCTATCTGGAGTATGGGCGACGGCTTGCCAATCATATCACCGATGTTCATCCGATCATCCACCGGGCATTAGAGAAGGATCTGCCAGTACTACTAGAAGGTGCGCAGGGTGCGTTGCTCGATATTGATCACGGCACATATCCATTCGTGACTTCCTCACCTCCAGGTGCTGCCGGTGCATGTCAGGGTAGTGGTATTGGTCCGACGCATATCAATTCGGTGATCGGGGTGGTAAAAGCCTACACAACCCGCGTCGGCGAAGGGCCGTTCCCTACTGAAGTTGATGGGTCGGTGGCTGATGTGCTGCGTCAGATCGGTACACCCTGGGCAGAAGTTGGCACCACAACCGGTCGGCTACGACGGGTAGGCTGGTTTGATGCGGTGATGGCGCGCTATGCAGTGCAGGTAAACGGCGTCGATACCCTGGCAATCACGAAACTTGATGTGCTCGATGGCCTGGAGACACTCAAGATTTGTACAGGCTATAAACTGCACGACGCCCTGTTGGAATATCCCCCTACCACGACAGCGCTGTTTGATCAGATCGAACCGGTTTATGAAGAACTGCCGGGGTGGAGTGAACCAACGCGGCATGTTCGTCGCTTTGCCGATTTACCCGAAGCTGCTCAGGCGTATGTGGCGCGCATTTGCCAGTTGGTTGGTGCCCGCCTGGGCATTATTTCGGTTGGCCCAGGTCGCGACCAGACGATTATGGTGGCTGATGTGTTTTGAGGGGTGTCGTCGGGGTAAAAGGTTGTTGTGTACAGCTCGTGTCAAATCTGGTAGCAGAGAAAGCCGAATACACTATCCCCACTCTAGCGGGGTGTCTGAACGATGCCCCGCTGCGCCTGAGACTGGTATCCCCTTGGGATCGCGAGCCTCCGGCTCGCTCACACCCTGACACAGTACTACCGCACGCTGCACCAGTGACTCCCGCCCCCGCTGGATGGGTTAGGGTGGGGAGATGTCTTGGATTACCTCTGAGAGCAGTAGTCGCGTGATACCCTATCCGATTATGCAGCGCACCTGAGCACGGAAGTGCTGAACCGACGCTCTTGCACTGTGCCGATCCACCAGCGAGCCGCTGGTGGCGCCTTAGCACGGGGGGGAACACCTGAACAATGTGCATCGTTGCACAAGCGTTAGTATGATCCGGCGTTCTTGTCGGCAGCTTATCAATCTCAACCTGTAAAGTGCGCTGCCGCTTCCCAACCCGCGGGTGTTCCAATATCGAGTGCTCTACCGTCGGCAAAGGTAACGCCTTCAACACGCAAGCCACGGGCAATAGCGGCCTGGAAGACGGCACCAATGTGTAATTCCGGGCACGTCTGTCTCTGGGTACGCGCAGTGCGGTCAGCAGCTACGACCTCACCTAAGAGGGTGGTTACTGTCGGCTCCCAGATAGCCGCCATCCACGTCCACTGTAAATCGGTTTGCGCAGGCTTGATCTCGATGGCTGTAACCCGACAACTGTCAGCCGCCAGTGCAACCATGTCTGCTGATTGAGGGTGTGTGCATGGAAAGAGACCGAGGGTGAGGTCCGGTTGAGCTGTGCTGTGGTGACTCAGGAGGGTCGCATAGACATCGTCTGGTGCCAGAATGACGTCAGGTAAACCGAGGACAACGGTACGATCTTGAATGAAAGGGAGAGCGGTAGCCAGGGTGTAGGCTGCACCGTGCGGTTCGTGAACGGTCAGATAGGCGAGGCGCGGCCCAAAGGCACTCCCATCACCCAGATAGGCAGGAATGTCCCATTTGCCAGGTCTGACCACAATCAGCGCCTGGCCAATACCAGCCCGTTGCCACTGCGCGAGGAGATAGGTAATGACCGGTCGTGGACGAAGGCCGTCTGGGGTTTGGAAGGAACCAACCGGCAAGAGTTCTTTGCTGCACGGTAACGGCCCCAGACGGGTTGCCATCCCACCAGCCGGAATCAAGCCGATCACAGGTGTGTTCATCACATCAACCGGTAACTACCGAGTGCGACGTAGATCAGCACTCCCAGACACAAATAGGCACCATAGGGCAGATATTCCGGTGTCTGACGTCCGAAGCGGCGAGCGATCAGGATACCAGCCGCCACCAGACCGGCCATGAAGACACCGTAGATCAGGGCCGGGCCGAGGTGACGTAATCCAAGGGCGGCACCGATGAAGATAGCCAGATAGACGTCCCCTAGACCGAAAGGTGCCGATTTAGCCGGGAACAAGATCAGTGCCAGCAGGTACAGAAAGAAAAACCCAACCCCACCAATCAGTCCACCAAGCAACAATTCGCGCCAGCCGGCACCAACCAGCGAACCCCAGATGAAAGCGATAATTGCTCCACCTAGAATGACAAATGTATAGATCCAGCGGTAAAGCCAGTCAACCACGCCGGTCACGATCAAGACCGCTCCAACGAAGGCCAGATAGGCAAAGAGTGGCCCAAAACCGTAGAGTTCGTAGAGGCGCCACAACCAGAGCGCACTGCCAATCTCCACTAATGGATAGATGACCGGCAGGGGACGACCATCGGCAGCGCGACCACGCTGGAGTAGCCAGCCGATCACCGGTAATAACTGCCACCAGCGTAAAGGTTGACCGGTGCGGATACAACGCGGCCAGCCGATGAGCCGTCGCTCTCGTGGCAGGCGAATGATCATCACATTCAGCAGACTGCCCAGCACCAGACCGATTACCACAACGATGAGATCCATCATGGCCCGTGCTCCACCCCAAAAGCGGCTTGCCACATAATTTCACGTGGCGCCGGACGGCCTGTCCAACGCTCAAAAGCCAGTGCGCCCTGCTCAACCAGCATCCCACGCCCATCGCGCACCCGTGCGCCGCGAGCGACTGCGGCGCGTAAGAGAGCTGTTTCTCGATAGACCATATCGTAGACCAGACAATGTGCCCCTACCGGTGGGTCAGCGATAGGCGTTTCGTCATCGTGCCATCCCAGGGCGGTGGCATTGATCAAAAGCGTGCAATGTGCAATCACATCTGTTACTGCCGGATCGCTCAGGGACAAGGCACGAATACGCAGAGCCGGCTGATTGGCGGCTGCGGCTGCGGCCAGATCAATAGCACGCATCAGGCTCCGATTAACAATCGTGATTCCGTTCACTCCGGCATCAGCCAGTGCGAAAGTGGCAGCACGCGCTGCCCCTGATGCACCCAGGATGACAACCTCTTGTTCGACCGGTGTCCAACCGGCAGCCGCCAGATCGGCCAGTAAACCGGGAGCATCCGTGTTCACACCCAACAACCTGCCATCAGGCTGACGCACAATCGTATTCACCGCCCCAATCCGCGCTGCTGCCGGTTCGATCTCGTCGAGTAAGGGGATGACCGCCTGTTTGTGTGGCAACGTCACGTTCGCACCCAGGAAGTGAGGCTGACGTAGCGCGGCGAGACGATCAGGTAATTCAGCAGCAGTAGTCTGTACTGCCCGATAGCGAGCTGCAATCCCTAATGCTGCCAGTGCCGCATTGTGCATCGCCGGTGAACGTGAGTGTGCTACCGGGTCGCCGATCAATAAAATCTCTGCTGTAGTGGTTGATCCTACTGACACGCCAGCCACTCCGCTTCATAGACACGAAATTCTTCGATAGTAGTAGCGAACTTATGCGAACCATCGCGCTCACAACTGGCGACGAAGAAGAGATACGGTGATGTCTCATCGGGCTGGGCAGCCGCCGTCAGTGCAGCCAGGCCAGGAGCCGCAATTGGCCCTGGGGGCAGGCCGGGCGTAACTCGCGTATTGTACGGACTTTGCACCGCCAGCTCGTCAACCGTCAGTTCGCGCTGCCACCAGGTTCCTTCAATGGGATCGTATCCCAAGGCATACTGTACAGTTGCATCAGCACCGAGCAGGCCACCGCCAAAAAGTGGGGCATACTGGGGCTTGAGCCGATTCCAGAATACTGCACTGATTTGAGGCATTTCACTCAACAAGGCAGCTTCACGCTGGATGATTGAAGCCATCGTTACGATTTGATGGACAGTAACGCCGGGAACCCGTACCGAGCGTTCGATGGTACTGTACTGCTCGACAAACCGGTCGAGTAGTTTGCGCACAATCGTTTCAGCATCTGCCGATGGCGCAAAACGGTAGGTGTCTGGGAAGAGGTACCCTTCGAGGGTCGCACCCGCCGGCAGACTATTAAGCAAGAAGTAATCGGCACGGAAGCGCTCGCCATCACGGGCAACCGCCAGAAATTCATCTTCGCTGACCAGGCCTGCCGCTGCGATGATGGCCGCTATTTCCTCGAGCCGCAATCCTTCCGGAATCGTGATTTGAATGTCATTCACCACCTGACCACTCTGCAACACCTTCAAAATATCGCTCATGGTCATCGTCGGGCTGAGAATGTAGCGTCCGGCCTGAATCTGCTGATCAAGATTACGCCAGCGTACCAGCAAACGAAACAGCGCCGGTTGACGGATCAGACCGGCTTCACCCAGCCGGGTGGCAATATCGTCAGCAGTTTCACCGGGTTCAACAATGAACTCAACCGGTTCGCCGGTAGTCGCCGGGGTTGCGCGCAATTCACCGAGAAAGATGTATCCTCCACACGAGACTACCAGAGCCAGCAATGAAAGACCTAACAGAAGTGCGCGGACATGCCGCATTGACCAATCCTCCCTAGCATTGGCAGTGGCTGCCAGTGCAGCATATGTATGTGATCTGCAAGCGTGTAATTGTAGACCATGTACAGTCTACAATCTCCATGGCAATTATAGCAGACCGCTTGTGCTTCAGAATGTTCTTCTGCCAGCAACTCATCTCATGCAACAGAGAGATGCGGTGTCGTGCTGAACGTATCGCATCTAACAAGGCTCTTCCTGTCTTGAAGTAACCGTCGTCGTGATCCACACGGTTCACCCAGCCCTGTCCTTTGCCGCTGTGGTCGTGCCCGTGCATATGCAGCGACCTGTCTTTGCGCTGATAGTGGTGTGAGGTGAGGTGGTGCAGAGATAGGGTTGCTCTACTCCATACGACGCGGCCCATGCACTGCCTGGTAGAAAAAAACTGCCTGCTGTGTGAATCCCGGTTACGTTCACGCTCTCCTCGTAGATAGTGTATGATAGACGTTCGAGAAATATACTCCTCTGCACAGCAGCATTGCAGGTCGGAGAAGGCCATGAGTGAAGCGTCCCTCCCATCGTTTTGGCAACGGTTACAGGCCGGTTGGTGGTATCTGTACGGTTTGAGCCTGTGTCAGATTGGCTTACGAACCGTTGATCGCGATGTGTACCGACAGGCAGTTCGTGCTTTTGATCGATCACTGGCTGCGTGGCCAGACCTGGCGATTGCCCTCTACCGACGGGGTCTGATCCGGGGACGCGAGTTAGGCGAGTATCACGCCGCGATCCGTGATCTGGATGCAGCAACCTGCATACGTCCCGACTGGCCTGATCCCTACCTGCAACGTGGTCTGTTTCATCGATTCAATCATCATAGTCGGGCCGCTATTGCCGAATTGACCGAGTACGTGCGGCTGGCCCCACCCGGATTTTGGCGCACCGAGGCTGAACGGATTCTGGCCCAAATTCAGGCTGAACTGGAATAGGTTGCAGGAGCGAATGATATGTATCACGCATGGTTTGCTGCCCAGGATGACCCAAACGAACGTTATCCTCTGACCGAGGTCGTGTACTACAGCCGGTCGGGAGGCTTACTCGAAGTACAGCATGATATGGCAGCGTTGGCCCAACGCAGCCCGGAAGAATGGAAGCGCCTGTTTGATGAGCGCTGGATGCGGACAGCCTGGCCCTATGGTAGTGGGGTGTGGGGGAAGAAAGAGTGGGTCTGCCCGATTGTATCTGACGACAACGTGGTCAGTATGTTTGAGGGTGGAACCAACCTGTTTTGGGCCGAGCGTTTCGGGCGTGAAATCGGGCTGGAAGACCTCTGGATCAAGATGTGTGGCAATTCTCACACCGGTTCGTTCAAAGATCTCGGTATGACAGTGCTGGTTAGTGTGGTCAAGCAGATGATCAGCGAGGGCAAGCCGATCCGGGCAATCGCCTGCGCCTCAACCGGCGATACGTCTGCGGCACTGGCGGCCTACGGAGCAGCAGCCGGCATTCCTACCATTGTCTTCCTGCCGAAAGGGAAGGTAAGTATCGCTCAACTGGTACAACCGGTGGCCCACGGTGCGCTGGTACTGGCGCTTGATACCGATTTTGATGGCTGTATGCGGATCGTGCGCGAGATTACTGCCAATCCCGACAACGGTATCTACCTTGCCAATTCGCTCAATTCACTGCGGGTCGAAGGGCAGAAGACGGTTGGGATCGAGATTGTACAGCAATTTGACTGGGAAGTGCCAGACTGGATCATCATTCCGGGTGGCAATCTAGGCAACACCTTTGCTCTGGGCAAGGGTTTGTTGATGATGCACGAACTGGGCCTGATTGATCGACTGCCACGGATCGTCACGGCGCAGGCCGCCAATGCCAACCCACTCTACCGCTCGTACCTAACCGGTTTTCGCGAGTATGAGCCGATTAAGGCTCAGCCTACTGCCGCCAGTGCAATTCAGATTGGCGATCCGGTAAGCATCAATCGCGCAATCAGCATTCTCAAACGCTTCAACGGCATCGTCGAACAGGCGACCGAACAGGAGCTGGCCGATGCTGCGGCTCGCGCTGATCGAACTGGCGCTTACGCCTGTCCACATACTGGGGTCGCGCTGGCAGCCCTGATCAAACTGGTGGAACGGGGTGAGATCAAGCGAAGTGATCGGGTTGTTGTCATCTCAACTGCTCACGGCCTCAAGTTCAGCCGCTTCAAAGTAGAGTATCATGAAGGTACGCTCCGCGATGTTGTCGGGCAGTACACCAATCCCCCAATAGAATTACCGCCTGACGTGGACGCGGTGCGCCGGGCAATTGCCCAGCGGTTTGGAGATTGAGGCTCGAACTAAAGAATGTCGGACAATCACCGACGATGAGAGCAACAGCAGTGTGATACAGGTGCAACTGTCATCTGCCTTGCTCTTCATCGGTGCGGTGAGGTAAGATGATAATAATACCGTCTGGCCGGATTGCTTATCGATACGGGAAACGTTGCACGGGCTTCAGCCTATGCGCCCGCGAGGCAAGAGCAGCGGCCAATGTTGGTGACGCTTCCATACGGTGGGTCTGACCTCTGCCTGTGTGTCCAAATACATCCTGGAGTATGATGGGGAGGCTGTGTGAAAATTGATCAACGGCAACTGGCATTTGTGCTGATGGGCGGAATGGCCGGCTATACACTGATTCGTGGTCTTGTCAATCTCATCGTCGGCGATCCGCTGCTGACGATTATCCTGACCCTCATCGTCTCGGCGATTTTTAGTGTAGCAACCTGGCTCTACTGGCGCGGTTGGGAAGGCGCACGTGCCTTTGCCACCACCGGTGTGGCGCTGGTGGTGGCGTTTGGGTTACCGCTTGATGAACAAACGATAGTGCTCTTCACTCCCCTGGCCTTTGCTGTCGCGATTACCAATACGCAGTGGGTAGCCGGTATCGGTCTGGCAATGATTGGCATCTTGTTGGGGCGTGATGTCTTGAATGATGGCCTATTCAATAGTGTCTATGCCGATATTGGTGTACTGGCAAGCTATCTGGTACAGGTTGCTGCGTTTGCCGCTGCCCGATTTGCGCTTGACGGAGCACGGGTTGAGGCTGAACAAAATGCGGCCCGGGCCGAGGCTGCCAGACGTGAGATAGAAGAACGCGCACGCGCAATTGAACAGCAGCGTGTGGAATTGCAAGAGCAAAACCAACGTCAGCAAGAGCTGCTCGAACTGGTGAGCCAGCTTGAAACGCCGGCGGTGCGAATCGCCGATGGTGTGCTGCTGGCGCCTCTGGTTGGTGGTATCGATAGTCGTCGGGCCGGTAAGATTACCAGCCGTCTGCTGGAACTGGTCTATGAACGACGGGTTAACCTGGTGATTATCGATGTCGCTGGCGTGCCGGTCATCGATACAGCGGTTGCCAATGCGTTGACGCAGACGGTGCGCGCCCTGCGATTGCTTGGTTGTCGAGTCACCCTCACCGGTATTTCATCACAGGTGGCGCTTACCCTCACCCATATCGGGATTGAGCTGAGTGAACTTGAGGTGGCTGCTTCACCACAAGAGGCATTGCAACGCTGGATGGAGACGCAGACATCGGTTATTCGTAACCGACGCAACGGTGGCGATGAATTGTTGAATTGATGCAGGTGAACAGCGATAGCCCATTATGCTCTCGCTGCCTCACCATGGTTAAACAACGTCTGGCAGATGCTAACGTATGTAGAGCAATAAAGGCATGTCGCGTTTTACGTTACAGATTAAGTGATCCGCCACCTAACAACGCGACCTGATTATGCAAAAACTGTAGCACTCTGAAACCCGTGCTACATCAGTATCTTTTTGCAGATGCGACTCTTTGTGGCATCTGCATCATCGTGATGAACGAGTAATATCGTTAAGACGCACTGGAGAGAACCTCAAACCAACTCGTACCGCCGGTTGTGTCACAGATGGGAAATATTGAAGCAGGGCTTCCGTACTCCAGGTAAAGCTGCGTATACACGCCCGTCAGCGTGAGGGTATTGTTCTGAGGGCGATGTTCGTGAATGTAAACGTTGTGCTACTCGATCCCTGTTTTGAAACTGAATGCGAAGTACGCTTGATATATGCCACCTTTTACCACTGAAACCCTCCGTAAAGCAATCGTTGATCGCGTTCTGGCCGGTCAACCTGTGACGCCGCTGTGCCCACATGCTCGTGAATGTGGTGGCTGTGCCTTTCAGGATCGCACTTATGCGGATCAGGTCGCGGCAAAAACGACGATCCTGCGCATGCTGTACGCAGAAGGTGGGATTGACGCCTCGGCTTTAGAAGTCGTTGCCTCACCTGACCCGTTTGCCTACCGTACCCGGATGGATTACGTTGCCACCAAGGGGCGCTTCGGGCTGCGTGCTCGCGGTAAATTCAACTACATCATCGAATTGACGACGTGTCATCTAATCCCACCAACTGCCTTCGCTGCTGCCCAGGCAGTCTGGCGGCATGCGCTTGACCTGGGACTACCCGATTACGATGTGCGCACCCATACCGGTTTTTTGCGCTACGTTGTGGTACGGCGTAGTCCTGATGATGAGTTGTTGCTCGCTGCCGTCACGGCTGGAGGCGGTGAGGAGGCTGTAATGGCAGATCTGGCTGCTACCGCCCTGGCTCAACCGGGAGTGGTCGGCTTTCACTGGCTGGTCAACGACTCGCTCACCGATGTCTCGTTTGGCGAAGTATGCCGGTACTGGGGAGCTGATCGGTTGGCAATGCGGGTTGGGCACTTTACCTGCTTTATCGGGCCAAATACCTTCTTTCAGAACAATATTCATCTGACCGAACGGCTGATCAATGACGCAGTTGCCGCAGCCGCACCTGATGCTACGATGCGGGTCGCCGATCTCTACGGTGGCGTTGGTGTTATTGGTCTACATCTGGCACAATCAGCCGCGCGAGTCGATTGTGTCGAGTCAGTAGCTGAGAGTGTGCAGCTTGCCCACCAGAATGCGCTGATGAATAAGGTGTCGAATATACATCCGATCTGTGCGGATACGCTGACCTACTTGCGGGAACAACCAACCGGCAGCCTGCCAGTTGTGGTGGTTGATCCTCCACGTACCGGGTTAGGACTGCCGGTTTGCCAGGAATTAATCAGAATCGCCCCGCAGCGGATTGTCTATGTCTCGTGTAATCCATTGACGCAGGTCAGCGATCTCCAACACTTGCAGTCGGCGTACCGGATTGTCGGTTTACGCGGCTACGATATGTTTCCGCACACACCACACGTTGAAGTCATGGCAGTGCTGGAACGTCGCGTAAACGACTAGCCGCAACCGTCGGCATCAGAAAATCGCTACGGCGTTACCGTTAATGTTCCCTTCATACCGGCCAGATAGTGCCCGGGGAAGGTACAAATGTAAAGGTATGTACCCGGGGCTGGAGTACGGAATGTGACGCTGCCACTCTCGCCAGCATTGAGCATCGCCGTCCAGGCCAGTGCATTTGGGGTGTCAGGTGGTGGCACGAAGAGAGCATCGGCGTTATTTTGAGCGGCAGTATTGACAGCGGCGGCTACATCATCGCCACCATTTACCAGCACCCAGTTGTGTTGGACACCCAGGTTATTCTGATTGACGAAATCGAGGCGCACGACCGTATTTGCCGGTAAGGAGAGTGATGTTTGGGCAAACGCCAGGGCATCTGGAGCAGCACGTACCTCAACTGTTTGGGCAGGCGTTTCATTGACCACATTCGAACCACCCGGTGCATTGGCTGCCTGCGTGGCCGGAGCGGTGGTTGGTTGAGCCGCCGGGGGCTGCGTTGGGGCAGGTGCAGCCGTAGGGCGTGGGGTAGCAGTTGGTCGCGGTGTCGCAGCCACAAAGCCGCCAGCCGTTGCGTTGGATGCAATCATGACAATCAACATAATCAAACCAGCACCGAATGCCAGACCCATCATCACAATCAATGGTGGCCCACCGGCGCTTCCTCCCGAAAACGTCGAACCTCCATTACTGCTGCTGCGCGAACGGAAATTGCTTCTGCCAGAACCTCGCCAGCTCATCTGCGACCTCCTCTGTCAGGTTCATATCGTGACATCCGGCACATAGTCTAGTGTAGCATAAAACTCAATCTTCAATGTATAGTAGTTTTGCAATGCTGAAAAAAGGTATGTATGAAAAGCCAAACGACCACATCACTGCTCGCCAATGTTGCTCCACTGCTCTTCGTGTTGCTCTGGAGTACCGGTTTTATTGGGGCACGCTATGGCCTGCCCCATATCGAGCCATTCACGTTTCTTAGCATTCGTTTCGTGCTGGTACTGATCTTGCTGGGTGCGCTGACGATCATGTTTCGCCAGCCATGGTTGCGCCAGCCAGTTGCGTATGGGCACAGTGCGATTGTCGGGGTCTTGCTCCACAGTGGCTATCTGGGTGGGGTCTTTTTTGCTATTGATGGTGGTATGCCGGCGGGATTGACCGCCTTAATTGTCAGTCTGCAACCTGTCCTGACAGCACTGTTCAGTCAGTGGACGTTGGGTGAACAGATTACTGCCCGGCAGTGGCTGGGACTCGCGTTAGGACTGGTGGGTGTAACGGCAGTTGTTGGTGATAAGTTGCTGTTTACCGACACACCGGTTGTGACACCGATAACATTAGCCGGTGCAATCGTTGCGTTACTCTCGACCACGGCCGGTACCCTTTATCAGAAACGCTTTGGTGTGGGTCTGCCGCTGTTAAGCGGTACCTGGGCACAGTATCTGGGAGCACTGGCATTGACAGCACCACTGGCACTGCTCTTTGAAACGCATGAGATTGAATGGCGACCAGAGCTGATTGGCTCATTGTTGTGGCTCACCCTTGTTCTATCGATAGGTGCTATTCTGCTTTTAATGGTCTTGATCCGGGCACGTTCAGCAGCCCGTGTGTCGAGCCTCTTCTACCTGGTGCCGCCGGCAACGGCGGTGGAGGCGTGGTTGTTGTTCGGTGAACGGTTAGGGTTGCTGGCAATTATAGGTTTGGTGGTGGCCTCAATTGGGGTTGCCCTGGTTGTTGTGACCCCACCATCCAAAGCTAAGTCAGGTCGTCATCGCGTATAATTGACACTATCAGGCTCGCTCTGCAACACATACAACCGGTGTTTTCGTTATTTGGTGACATGGTGGCAGGATTGTGCCCCGTATCTGAAAATACGTGATATACATGAACTATATGGATGCGACTTGTGATAGTTGGCGATGCTGGTTCGGTTGCTGTGAAAGCCTACACATAACAGAGCGAACCAAAAGTAAGATCAGACTGATCTAATACAATGCTCCAGGTATCACCGACCCGCTCAACATCACAAGTCGTTGATCAAAACCCGGTGAAATTGTTCTTCCCGGTACTGAATCGGTTTGCAATCTAATAATGATTGGCTACCCCAATCGTTGTATTTTGAGACGGAACAATTATCTTCAGCATTTCGTAACTAAAATGGTACTGATCATCGGTTGATACGGATAGCAGAACACGTTCAATCGATATAGATAACAAAAGGTCATCAGTGTCGCCTATTGTCGGACGCGACCGGTACTATTGGCGACTGAGGGAGCAATATACCGTATGAGTCGAAACACTAATGAAGCCCACTCCCTCTTTGTCGAGTTGCAGCAACAATATCTTCATCAACTGGAAGACAAGATTGCGCACATCACCACTCTCTGGGAGCGATGGCAGGATGGTACGCTGCAACGCGATGATCTGGTTGCTTTGCAGCGTATCGCCCATAATCTGGCGGGTTCAGGAGCTACGTTTGGCTTGCAGGCGGTAAGTGATGCCGCCCGTGCCCTTGATGCCGCCTTACAAACCCGGTTATCTACTAATCAGGAGCTAACAGCGCTGTCTGATCTTGTGCCACTGGTGATGGGTTTGCTGGATGCGCTGCGTGAACGCAAGTTGCAATCTCAGGTATCCGTTCAATCAACCCAGGTGGCAAGTGATGCAATTCTGATCTATGTTGCCGGCTGTAATGCTGAAGAGACTGCTGAGTTGACACGCCAGATCGCATATTTTGGTTATGTTACCGAGAGTTTTCTGGGCAGTGCCGATTTGTTAGCCGCGGTTGAACGCCAGTTGCCAAACCTTGTTGTGCTCGATGTCGATTTGCAGGATGGTGTTCAGAGTGGCATTGCTACGGCAGCTATCTTGCATGATCGGTATGGGGACACGATTCCGATCATCTTTACTGCCACTTCCGCAGATTTCCATCTGCGGCTGGCTGCTGTTCGAGCCGGCGGATGCGGGTATTTTACCCGTCCTCTTGATGTGGGTCTGCTGATCGATCAGATCGATCAGTTGACCCAGCGCACGAGCAGCGAGCCGTATATGGTTCTCATTGTTGACGACTCGCCATTGATGGCCGAGGTGTACGCATTGGCGCTTCGTGCGGTTGGGATGCGGGTTGTGTCCACAACCAATCCTATGGAAGTGCCAGACCTGCTCGCCGAGCAGCAACCCGACCTGATCTTGCTCGATGTGTATATGCCCGACTGCAATGGACAGGAACTGGCAGCCGTTATTCGTCAGCAACCGGAATATCATAGCGTACCGATTGTCTTTCTTTCCGGGGAGACTGATCGTTCAGTGCAGTTGGCGGCACTGGCCCGTGGTGGTGATGATTTTCTCACCAAGCCGATCAATCTGGAGCATCTGATCGCCGCGGTTAGTTCGCGGATTCGGCGGGCGCGGACAATGCGGAGCCTGATGGTACGAGATGGTCTGACCGGGCTGTTCAATCATAGCGTTACCCAAGACCTCCTGATGCGCGAGGTGGCACGGGCGCGGCGCAATGCACAGCCGCTCGCAGTTGCCTTGCTTGATATCGATCACTTTAAGCAGGTCAATGACCGCTACGGCCACCAGGTGGGTGATCGGGTATTAAAGAGTCTGGCCCGCCTCTTGCGCCAGCGATTACGGGCAACCGATGTTATCGGGCGCTACGGTGGTGAAGAGTTTCTCATTGTGATGCCGGATACTCGTGCCGGTAGTGCAGCGATGGTGATTGACAGTCTGCGTGAACGGTTTGCGCATATCGAGCATCAGCGTGAAGGTGAGCCGTTGCGCGTTACCTTTTCGGCTGGCGTCGCCGAGTGGCATATGGGGTTGGATGCCGGTGCGCTGATTGAGAAGGCCGATGCAGCTCTCTATCAGGCCAAACACAACGGACGTAATCAGGTGGTTGTGGCCGATGTGTCTCTGACTCAGCCGCCACAACGACACGCACTACCGATCACACCGTCTCGTCTGAATCAGGCACCGCTTGTGCTGGTGGTAGATGACGACCCCAATATTTGCCGACTCTTGCAAATCTGGTTAATGGATGCTGGCTATCGGGTGGAAGTCGCTCAGAGTGGGATGGAGGCGCTGCAGCGCATTGCCCAGGGTGGGGTGGATATTGCGCTAATTGATATTCTCATGCCCGAAATGAGTGGAATTGATGTTCTCGATCAGGTGCGGCGTAATGGGGCTGAACCGGCGGTAATTATGACGACTGCCTTCGGTTCCGAGCAGATTGCTGTCAATGCTATCCGACACGGGGCTGATGATTATCTGCGAAAGCCAATTGATCGGCAAGAGCTGCTGGTTGTGCTTGAGCGGACAATGACCAATCTCAGATTACGACGTGAGAATCTGGCGTTGCAGCGGCGGCTCGATCAGAAGCGGCGTGAGCTGGAAGCAGAGATTAAACACGCTGCTCAGATTCAGGCCGATATGTTGCCGCAGCAGATGCCGCGCTTACCAGGGTATAGCATTGCCGCGCGCTGTATTCCGGCGCGTGATGTCGGTGGTGATTTCTACGACTGGCATTTTCCGGCTCCCCATTTGTTGAACCTGACCTTCGGTGATGTGATGGGGAAGGGAATGTCGGCAGCGTTGTTGATGACCACCACGCGCGCTGTTATCCGCTCGGTTGCTCGTGATACGACGCCGGAAGTCAATATGCGCTATGCCGTCAAAGCCCTACACGCCGATCTGGATCGCACCAGTAGTTTTGTGACCCTTTGTCACTTGCAGTTGAATCTATTGACCCATACCCTGGCCTTCGTTGATGCCGGTCATGGCCTGGGTTTCATTCGTCGTCACGGTGGACAATGTGATCGCCTCGAACCTCGTGGAGCACCGCTCGGCATCTTTTCGCACGAACCGTATCGCCAGGGCGAGACGATGCTTCATCCCGGCGATGCGCTGGTGTTGTTCAGTGATGGCCTGCTCGACCCGTGGCCGGCGTTAGCTCGCGATCCACTTCAGATTAACGATCTGCTCAATGATGGTATGTCGGCGACTGCAATCGTAGATCGCTTGCTGGCAGTGCCGGCATTGCTTGGTCCGCTCACCGATGATCTGACAGTAGTCGTACTGGCACGAGATGTGGTTGCAGAGGCGTAACCTATGGTTGTGAAGCAACTGCTGCGATGGACGTTGAGGCTTTTTCTGTCTCTTCAGGTGCTTGCGTTCCCGGCGCCGCTGGCGGCACAGGGGGCAATCCACCGGTTTGCCGATCTGGGTTACGGTGATCGCACCGCTTTCGGTATTGATACAGTGCTGGACTACTACTTTCCCATTCCGACCGGCTTACGTCCGCGCAGTAATGGTGTCTTGACTCTGCGCTTCACCCATTCACCTCTCTTGCGGGCTGATCGCTCTACCATCACCGTCGTGTTTAATGGACGTGCGTTGGGTAGTGCCCGTTTAACTCCTGACAATGCCGAAGAGGGGGTGCTGTCAGTTGTTCTGCCAATCGCGGGATTTGACGGGCCTGGTCTGTTTATTCAGGTTCGTCTGCACATGCGACTGACCGATGATATTTGCGAAGAAGTGCAAAACCCGGCTCTCTGGACGGTCGTGCAGGGCGATTCAACCCTTCGGCTCGATCTCCAGCCTGTTGAAGCCGGAACCCTGGCCGATGTCGCTGCACTCTTTGCGCCATTACCACTCAGCGCGCCGGAGGTGCGGGCGCCGCCGACAATTGTCTTGCACCCGACAACTGAACCATCTACGCTGGCGGCTGCCGGGCAGGTCGCTTTCGCCATTGGCCGCTGGGCTGCGTTAGCGCAGCAAGACCCGGTGCTGACCGTGAGCGATACTGTTCCCGAACAGCTTCCGACTATCGTGGTGGCATTGGCTTCATTGCCCGAAGGAAACTGGGCTTCTGTGCGGTGGAATGGCAGAGCGTATGAAGTTAACGGTCAGGAAGTGCCACCCGATCATGGGTTGTTGATGGTGGAACCGGCATCACCACCACGATTGCTGGTAGCCGGAGCGACGCCGACGGCACTCCAGTTTGCTGCTCAGGCGCTGAGCACTTCGTTGCCGGCAGCAGCGGTGCTGGCCGTAACCCAACCACCACCACAGCTTCCTACGGCAGCCTGGCGTGACGGGGCCGCCAGTTTTGCTCAGCTCGGCGTGGATCGTCGGCAGGTGGTAGGCGCTGGTGAACATCAGATCGACTTCGCCTTCGAGCGGCCATCCGGCTGGGATGTCCGGGTAGGTGGTACGCTCGATCTGCAAATTGCCACTGCGTCCGGCTTGAGAGCGCAAACTTCCTGGGTGAGCGCTGCCGTCAATGGGATTACCCTGGGATCGCAGCGTTTGCAAGTTGAAACGAATGTCCCAGTGCAATATCGGTTTACCTTACCGGCCGATCTACTCAACAGCGATCTGGAAGGCACGCCGATCCGTCGGCTTGACCTTCAGATCCGTCTCTACCTCGATCTTCCAAACAGCGGTTGTGAGGAAGTAGACCCGTCGGCTGCATGGGCTGTGATCGAGCCGACATCAGCCTGGCGTCTGCCCAACGATCCGGCAGCCGTTGATGATCTTGGGCGTTTTCCAGCAGCGCTGCTGGCCGATACAAATGCCCGGTTGGTGTTACCTCCCCAACCGACCATCTATGAAGTTCAAGCTGGATTAGAGCTGGCCGCTGCGATGGGGCGCTGGGTGACGCTCAAGGATGTGCCACCACCCATCTTACTGACGGCGAATGACATTGGTGATAATCGTAACGGGCCACTGGTTATTTTGGGTAGTCGGGAACGACATCCACTGGCAGCAATGATCAATACGCCGTCAAATACGCCGTTTGTGTACCAGCCTGGTCGGAGTGTGCAGGCAACCCTGAGCATTGTGCCGTCACCGTGGCAGTCAGGTGCGCACGTGCTATTCATCGATGCGGCTGATAGTGATGGTCTGCGGCTCGGAGTACGGGCGTTGCGCGAGTGGGCATTGTTGCGGGTGCTTCGTGGTAGTCAGGCCCAGATCACTGCCGATCCCGACCCGACGGTGGTGTCACTAACGAATCCGCTTCAGACACCGCCGCAAACGTTGACACCACGCATCGAAGTGACCCTGCTCGAACGTTTTCCTGCCTGGCAGGTAGTTGGATCGATCTTGTTGATTGCTCTGGTAGCAACGGCAGTGCTGGTGATCCGTATCCGCTGGTTGCGGCGAAAATAAGAGGCAGACGATGAATCCGTCCTTCACCCTTACAGCCTTAGAGCGGGTGGTTGGTTGGGGCACTGATGAATGGGCGGCGTTTCGGCGTGGTTTGATCAAAATCCTCGTTGTGACCAACCTGGTATTGGGTGCATATTACCTGCTCTGGCGCGGCACGGCTTCGCTCAACTGGGATGCATGGCTCTTTTCCCTGGCGCTGTTCGGGGCCGAACTGTACAGCTACATCAGTAGTTTTTTGTTCGGTCTGACCGTGTTTCGGCTGCGGGAACGGGGCGAGCCACCACCTGCACCTCCAGGTTTGCGGGTTGATGTCTACATCACCTGTTACAATGAGCCGGTTGAACTGGTACGGAAGACGGTGCGTGCGGCGCTGGCCATACATTACCCTCATCAGACGTATCTCCTGGATGATGGCAATAGTCCGGCGATGCGTGCAATGGCTGCTGAGGAGGGGTGTGGTTACATCACCCGTTCAGCCGCATGGATAGGGTTTGACCGGCACGCCAAGGCCGGTAACCTGATCAATGCGCTGGAACATACTACCGGTGATTATATTCTAATTTTGGACGCCGATCAGGTGCCTCTGCCGCAGATTCTGGATCGTACCCTGGGGTATTTTAGCGATCCGAAGGTGGCGTTAGTCCAGACACCCCAGTATTTCATCAATGTGCCGCCCGGCGATCCCTTCGGTAGCCAGGCGCCGCTCTTCTATGGGCCAATTCAACAAGGCAAAGATGGCTGGAATGCAGCCTTTTTCTGTGGCTCAAATGCAGTGCTGCGGCGTGAAGCACTGGCGCGTACCGGTATCCGCTTCTTCGTGCGCGATGTAGAGCGGCGTATCCGGCGGGCATTACGAGAGGCAGATACGGTTATCCGGCGGGCTGAGCGGCAACTGGCGCCATCCGAACGAACACAGATCGCACCTGCCCTTCAGGCCCTACGGCGGGCAGTAAAGCTTGCCCGTCAGGAGCTTGATCGCGGTGATACTTTTCAAGAGGTCACCGAACGATTTCAGCGCCGGGCCGAAGATGCGGCGCGGATGGTGGTTGCGGCAAATTTGCGGCAAATTATGGCCGATCTGGCCGAGATTCAGGCAGTGGAAGCCGCCGAGATTATGCAGTCGCTGCACGATGAAGCAGTACTGGCCGAGCTGGCCAGGCGGGATCGCTCTCCCCTGGCGGCAATCGAGACAGTCCGGCAACTTATTCCACTCTTGGTAAATGAGGCCATGGATTATCTGCCCATCTCTACTATTTCAGTCACCGAAGATATGTCAACCTCGATGCGTCTGCATGCTTGCGGCTGGCGTTCGGTCTACCACGACGAGATTCTGGCGCACGGTCTGGCACCGGAAGATTTACGGAGTGCGTTGCAACAGCGTTTACGCTGGGCGCAGGGAACGATCCAGGTCTTTTTACGCGAGAATCCTCTCTTCTTGCCAGGGCTGAGCATCGGGCAACGGCTGGCCTATCTCGATACCATGTGGAGCTACTTTTCCGGTTTGCCAACGATCATATACCTGATCGCTCCTGTGCTCTTCCTGATCTTTGGGTTGTTACCGGTCAATGCGCTCTCGGCAGAATTTTTCTGGCGCCTGACCCCATATTTGCTGGTCAATCAGTTGCTCTTTGCTGTGATCAGTTGGGGCCGACCGACCTGGCGCGGTCAGCAGTACAGTCTGGCCCTGTTCCCCATCTGGATCAAGGCGGTGGTCACAGCCGCAGCGAATGTCTGGTTTGGTAAGAAACTGGGCTTTATCGTGACGCCGAAGACCAGGCAGGCGGGGCGTTATTTTGGGTTAGTACGCTGGCAACTGTTGATGATGGTCTTGCTGGCAGTTTCAATTGGAGTAGGTTTACTCCAACTGGCGCTGGGATGGCGTACCGATGGAATGCCGGTACTTGTCAATGTCTTCTGGGCCGTGTACGATCTGGTTATGCTCAGCGTGGTCATCGACGCCGCATTGTACCAACCTGCAGAGGAGTCATCGTCAGAGTATGCTTAACGACGTTATCAGAGAGGTCACCATGGAGATTACCGTCAATCCGGTGGGTGAACAGGCAGCAGTTGTGCAGTTGCGCGGGCGACTCGATCTGTTGGTGGCAAATGATGTGAAACAACGCCTGGTCAAAGCGGTCAATGAAGGTTTTCGATTACTTGTGATTGATATGAGTGAGGTGAGCTTTGTCGATAGCTCAGGGCTAGGGGCACTCATCGGTGGTCTAAAAGCTGCGCGACTGGCCGGGGGTGATTTGCGCCTGGCTCAGCCGGGCGCACAGGCCCTGGCCATGCTCGAATTGACAACCCTCAATCGGGTGTTACGCCCGTTTCCTAATGTTACAGAGGCGTTACAGGCCAGTTTGTAATGGTCAGGCGGACACAGCATGTGGTACCAGGTGCGGTCATTGCGAAGAGACAGGTTATGCATTGGATCGAACACGATTACGAATTGAGTGCGAAGCTCCCGGAAGGGATTGAACAATTGCATACCGCACTGGCTACGTTCTGGGCCGCTACCCACCTCAGCGCAGAGACACGCATGCGGTTTGGTACAGCCCTGGCTGAAGTGATTGCCAATATTTTGCAGTACGCTGTTGTGCCTGGTGATCCACCGATCAAATTACGACTACGCTGCACACCAACCATTCTTGAGGCGCAGATTGTCGATCAGGGTCTTTCCTGGACGATGCCAGACACTACGATTGCTATGCCCGAACATTGGGAAGAGCGCGGGCGTGGACTGGCAATTGCCCAGGCCATTCTCGATAAGCTGCAATACCGACGCTTTCGTAACGTGAACTGCTGGCGATTAGTGCTACTGCATAAAACAGCCTGACCGCGTTCGGCGGGTTAAAACCCTGCCTCACGACGTGGAAGGGACTCCGGAGTTGGCAGGTTGTCAGGCAGATCTTCAGCCCGCCTGACAACCTCGCACCCCAATCGCCACCCTTCAACTACGGTGTCGGTGTGGTTGTTGGGCGGGGTGTAGCGATCAACGATGGGATCAGCAGTGTCTGGCCGGGTTGCAGAAAATTGGGATCGGTCAGATTATTGGCCGCCACCAGTTCGTCAACCGTGACGCCAAAGCGCTCGGCAATCGCACTGAGGGTGTCACCCGCCTGCACCACATACAGCGCGGCAATTGTCGGGGTCGGGCGTGGCGCGCTGGCATAGGCCGTCGCCGTGGCATCAATGTCAAGGGTTGGTGCAGGCGTAATATCGAGAATGACCGGCATTGTTGGAATGTTGCGTGGTGGTGGTTCGGGCAGGCAGGCGGCAAGCCCTATACTGCTCCCCACCACGAGCAACCATAGCAGGCCAATCCATACGCGGCGTAGCACATCTCCCCCCTCGATAGTTACAACCTGGCGGTCGTTTCGCTCTTCAACCCTGGTTTCTTCTCAGTGTTTGCAACCCAAATGTGGGCGAATAGATTCGTCGCCAGTTCCCCAAGACAAACGCAATGAATCCTACCGCTTCAAGCGAACGGGCCAGCGTGCTCGGCCAGGGCCATTGGCTAAACGGCGCAGCCATCGCAACGATCAGGCCGAGATTGATCAATACCAAAGCGGCCCAGCTCCAGCGTTCGTTCCCGCGCGGCGCATCCCCTGCCAGCCTGGGCAAAATCCAGAACGCAACCCCCAACGCCAGTTGACTCATCCATCCCACAAACATCGTCTCGATGTGTAGCGGGAGCAAGACCCAGACCAACGGCGCAAAAGGGATACCTTTGTTAGTAAGTATCAGTGCGCCGGCGGTAAGCCCCAGCAACAAATATATCAGCGAAGCACGGATGAAATAGCGACTCAGGCGTGGCATCTATTTACCCCTCACCCGTGGCCAGATGTTAATGATGAAACCAACCCCTGCCAGCCATTGCAAGAGGGCGGAAAGCACCAGCATCCAACCCCCAACGATGGACGGCGCCAGTCCCTGCAACGGCTCGAAGATCAGGCGTAGCAACAGCCCAAGATTGAGGCAGGCAAAGATTGTCCATCCCAGCCATTCCGGGCCGCGTGGTTGTTCTTTCGTATACACCGGAAACATCCAGAGTGCGACCCCAAAAATCAACTGGGTCAGCCAGCCAAACGTTAGCAGGTGAAGGTACACCGGCGACAGGCCAGGTATACTGAAACCGGGTATTTGTTGCCAGATGCCAATCAGCAGCCCCACCACCAGGGTGATCAGGGATGCTTTGACAAAGCTACGTGTTAAAACCGGCATATATCTCTCATAACGTTTGAGAGAGTACCTTTGATTACAACGAGTTATTGTAGCAGCCGCCAGAATCGGTGTCAATCACTTTCCCAACAACGCTTCAACACCTGCCAACACCTGTTCCGGCGTGATTGCAGCCATACATTCTGGCGGGTTGGTGGCACGTGGGCAGGTGGCAAACACCCCACACGGACTACACGGCAGACCGGCACTCAGCACACGATGGCGGGCAGGATCGCCCCACGGCCCAAAGCGCAACGGATCGCTGGGGCCGAAGAGGTGGATGGTTGGCACCCCCTGACTGACGGCGATATGCAGTGGTCCACTGTCAACCCCAATTACCAGCCTGGCGTGAGCAAACAGCGCCGCCAGCCGGTCAATCGTCAGATCGTTGCTTGACATAAGTAGTTCAGCAGGACTGCTAGCCGCAATCGCGGTCAGTTCTGCGGTTTCCGCCGGGCTGCCTGTCAGGAGAATGCGTCGTCCTGGTTGACATAATTCTTGTATCAATCTGCTCCAGTGCTCGCGTAGCCAGTGTTTAGTCGGCCCACCCGTACCGGGGTGAATAATGATCAGGTGTTCATCTGGTTTGAGATGCTGTTGTGTCCAGGCGATAGCCCACGTTCGGGCAGCGTCGGTTGGGGTATAGCGCAACGCTGTGGCAGTGGGCAGAGTGTTGGTAAGCGCTGCGACTATATCAAGTGCCTGTTGGGTGACGTGTTGGCGAGGCTGGTATGGTAATGCGACACTCAGCAGTGATGTGCACAACGGATGAGCAAAGCCGATACGCTGTGGAATCCCAGCTAGCAGGGCCAGTGCTGCGCCCCACCAGTGATCATCGCGCAAGATGAGTGCAGCGTCATAAGCCTGTTGACGTAGCCGACGTGCCGTCTGACAGAGCAGGATATACGGCTCCCACGGTAGTGGTTTTGGTGCGTCACGATTAAAGCCCGGAAAAGGAAGTGTCTCCAGGGTATCGATCTCACGCATCTGTGCCCACATCGAAGCTGCCCATGGCCCGACCAACGCCGTTATGTGTGCAGTCGGTAATGCAGCTCGCAGCGCGGTGAGTGCCGGTGTTGCCAGCAGCAGATCACCGAGATGATCGGGTTTGATAACAAGAACCCGTTGGGGTGGGTGCACCGGTGAACGCCGAACCAATGGCCGGGCAGTGATTGCCAGCAGATGTAGCAGTGTTGCGCGCATGGTGGGATGGATGACCAGAGGGGAGTGAGACAACACCCCCTCTGGCCAGGTTTAGAACAAGAGTGCGTTGACCTCACGGGCGAGTTGCCGTAGGCGTTCGGCATTGGCCTGCTGAGCGCGTTTTTCTTCCACCTCGGCCCGCTCATTGAGCCGGCGTGCCAGTTCGGGAGTGATCTTCGTCATGTTCTTGCGCAGCAAGCGCGTCGCTTCTGCCGTCGTCTCTTGCATCAGGAGTTCGTTAATAAAGCGATCTTCCGGGGTCAGCCGTGAGTTGATAATTTCTTTGATCGTGGTTGTCAATCGTTCAAGCTGTTCGAGCAACGCTTGATCACCGGCGTACCGTGCCGCCGCAATGTTTGCCGACAAGACGACCAGCAAATCATCAGTCACTTCATCAGCCCGCGCTTTCAATGCGGCAACCGGATCGGGGGCTGCCAGCACAGCATTAATCAGGGCTGTTCCGCGTTCAAACAGCTCTTGCGATGCCCGATCAATCTCCTCGATCAACTCCAGGATGCGCGCCCGGCGTTCGGTCAGACGCTGTGCCGTCTCAGTATCACCGGCGGCAGTAGCGGCCTCGATCTGCTCGGTCCACATCTGGAAAAAGCTGTAATCGATGAGCAACCGCAGTTCGCTGACCAGATCAGGTAATTCCTCATCGCTGGCGGCACGCAACCGCTCGATAGCCTCTTTCAGCTCGGCAATCGCTGCCTGCTCGGTGAGGCGTTCGAGTTGAACAAGGAGCTTTTCCCGGACTTTTACGAGCATAGCCCGCATTTGCGCCTGAGTCTCGTTGGTAGCGCCGATGAATGCTTCAAGGGTCGTAAGGAATTCCGGGGTCAATTCTTCGTGATACCGCTGTACCGCAGCCGCGAATTGCTCATCATCCTCAACCAGATTGACAAGCTCGGTAAGGATTTCGACGTAGCGGTTCTGTCGGCGTAGATCTTCCGCTGAAACACCATCCGCTTCGTAGATAGCCTCGATGAGCGATTGCAGGCTGAGAAAACGACGTGGTGCCAGCAGATACGCACGTGGCGTGTCGGGCGGCAACGAGCGGAGGAAAAATGCGGATGCATCACCGATAAAGCGATCAATCTCTTGCGGCTGGCTGTTGAGTTCTTGCGGAACGTACACCAGAAAAAGCTGTTTGCCGGCGTCGTGATACACGAGTGGTGCGCTGAGGACGCTCGCCACACCACAGCGGGGACAGGCCGCGACGTTGAGTTGGCCGGTCAGCAGCGCTCCCTTAAGCTCTGGTTGATCACCACCATCAACTAATGTGAAAATAAACGAACGAAAACGTGTCCCGCAGGCAGGACAGGCAAGTTGAACCGGTTGCGGAGGTGCCGAAGGCATCGATTTTCTCCAGTGTCTAATCACTTCACTGATCGCTGATTATACCACTCGTCGCCCGACAACAGCGTAGAGTGGATCACTGAGCCAGTGATGAGGGGATCGATCAAGACAGCGGATATTCGTGAAGCCGCCGGCCAGTTCAAAGTAGCAACGCACCAGTTCCAGATGCTGGCGGTCGTTGGTCGCCAGCCAGATACGTACCGCTTTACTGGGAAAGCAACGGTTGGAGAAGGTAACGATGAAGGGGCCACCCGGTTTGAGAATGCGGGCAACATCGGCAAAGACTTCGACAGGTCGCGTCATATATTGCACAGAGACGGTGCAAATCACCCCATCGAAGGTGGCATCGGGGAATGGTAACTGTGGCTGCGCATTGAGGTCGTGAATAACATACTCGTGGAGTTGTGGGTTGAGCCGCATCTCCTCTTCGTTGAGGCCAAGCCCAACCACCCGATTCAGCGGAATATCAGTCGGTAAGTGACTGACATAGCTGCTCATCAGATCGAGCAGACAACCACCCTGCGGGAGTTCCTCGCGAATCAAATTGGTGACAGCCCGGCATGCAGCTTCGTCGATGTGGGCTGTCAGGCGGGGGTAAAGATAGAAGAGGCGATCATCGCTCTCATCATAACGCTCAAAATACTCAGGTGGAAGACCGCTCTGCCGCACTATTGCCCCCATCTCGTATATAGACACCGGTAGTCGATGTTGTCCTGAAAACTTGTATGCTTGCAGCGAGGAACCGCATATCTGGAGTGAGTGCAAAGAGACTTCTTCAACGTTCAACCAGTATGTCTGCTCGCGCTGTTCATGTGATTTGACGTAAACGCTATAACATCAAAGTGATCGCACTATGTTATAGTATAGGTCGGTTTTCGATCCGAGCGCAAGGGTGAGCTTTCAGCGAGGTGCGTCATGCGGGCGATCCAGATTCATCAGACCGGTGGGCCAGAGCAGTTGCAGATGGTTGATATTCCCCTTCCCGAACCTGCACCAGGACAGGTGCGGATTAAGGTGGCCGCGGCGGGGGTTAATTTTATCGATATCTACCATCGTACCGGTCTCTATCCACAACCGTTGCCGTTTACTCTGGGGTTAGAAGTGGCCGGTACGATTGATGCCGTTGGCGAAGGGGTGAGTGAATGGGCAGTCGGTGACCGGGTTGGGTGTACGACCGCCAGCGGCGGCTACGCCGAATATGCCCTGGCCGCAGCCGATAAGCTGGTACGGGTGCCCGATAATGTCGATTTGGAGACAGCAGCGGCAGTGCTCCTGCAGGGCATGACAGCCCACTATCTGACGTTCAGCACCTTTCCGCTGAAAGCAGGGGATACCTGTCTGGTGCATGCTGCGGCGGGTGGCGTAGGTCTGTTGTTGATCCAGATTGCCCGGCGTTTGGGAGCACGGGTGATTGGCACCGTTTCGACTGATGAAAAAGCCGAACTGGCCCGCGCAGCCGGTGCCGATGAAGTGGTGATCTATACCCGCGAGTCGTTTGTCGAGCGGGTGCGGGCGTTTACCAACGGTCGTGGGGTCGATGTGGTCTACGACTCGGTCGGTGCCAGTACGCTGGAAGGCAGTCTCGATAGCCTGCGTCCACGGGGGATGTTCGTTACCTTTGGCAATGCCAGTGGCCCCTTGCCGCCGATCTCACCATTGTTGCTGAGTAGCAAGGGTTCGCTGTTTATGACGCGGCCCACCCTCTTCCACTACATTGCCACGCCTGAAGAGTTGCGCTGGCGCGCCAGTGATCTGTTTACCTGGATCGGTGCCGGCGAGTTGCAGGTTCGCATTCACCGGCGGTATCCGCTGAGTGAAGCGGCTGAGGCGCAGATTGCCCTGGCCAGTCGGGCCACTACTGGCAAGTTGTTACTGATCCCGTAATTGGCCTGTTGCCATACAGTCGGGATTTCTTCCTGGTATCTACGTCGCGGAGATGCGCAGCACAGCGCTCCGCGACGTTTTTTCATAAGTAGAGAGGAGACAGATCCATGCGTCTGGTCATGAAGTTTGGTGGTACTTCGGTTGGTAGTGCCGATGCAATCCGGCGTGTAACCGAGATTGTTGGTACGTATGCCCGCGATCACGAGGTGGTCGTGGTGGTGTCGGCAATGAATGCCCCTGATCTGCGCACGACCGATACTCTGATTGCAGCGGCGAAAGCGGCAGCGGCGGGAAATGGTGATGCGACTGCGCAAATCGCCCCTCGTCTGCTCGATCTGCATATGCGCACAGCAGCAGAGGTGGCATCGCCAGCGGAGTGTGCGGCGCTCGAACCGCAGATCCGTTCCATGCTCGACTACATGAGTAACCTTTCACGCAGTATTGCCGTGTTAGGGGAATTGACTCCGCGGGCATTAGACCTGTTTAGCGGTCTTGGCGAACGGCTCAATGCGCGCCTGATCGCTGCTGCGCTGCGCAGCGCCGGGATTGATGCCGAGGCGATTGATGCGACTGAACTTATCGTGACCGATGATCGGTACGGGAATGCCTCGCCTATCGAACCGGATACGCGCGAGCGGAGCCGGGCCAGGCTCTTGCCAATGCTGGCCGACCGCAAGGTGCCGGTCGTCACCGGTTTCATCGGCGCGACCCGTGCGGGTGTGCCGACGACATTGGGTCGTGGCGGTTCGGATTACACCTGTGCCATTTTGGGGGCCGATCTCGATGCCGATGAGGTCTGGTTCTGGAAAGAAGTTGACGGCGTCCTTTCGGCCAACCCGAAGGTAGTGCCGGAAGCCCGAACCTTACCCCGCCTCTCGTATGCCGAGATGGGTGAGATGGCCTATTATGGTGCCAACGTCCTCCATCCGAAGACCGTACAGCCGCTGGTGCATCGGCGTATTCCCATTCGCATCCGCAATACCTTCAATCCGAGCCATCCGGGAACATTAATCGATGCGGAAGGTGACGGCGAAAGTGTGCGGGCAATCACTGCCATTAGGGGTCTCAGTCTGATCACGGTAGGTGGGCCGGGTATGCTGGGTCTCACCGGTGTGGCAGCCCGTATCTTCGGCGCAGTTGCCCGCGTTGGCGCCAACATTCTGCTTATCTCGCAGGCCAGCAGCGAGCAGAGCGTCTGTTTTGCCGTACCAGGTGATGAGTCAGAGCGGGTGGTAGAAGAACTCCGTCGCGAACTGGCGCGCGAATTTGCGGCCCACGATGTCGATCACATCGGCACCATCGCCCCGGTCGTGATTGTCGCAGTGGTCGGATCAGGGATGCGGGGCACGCCGGGCATTGCCGGACGGGTGTTTGGTGCGTTGGGTGCAGCGCGGGTTAACGTGATCGCGATTGCACAGGGTAGCACCGAGAATAACATCTCGCTGGTGGTCGCCGAGGCCGACGCCGATGCTGCTGTGCGGGCAGTGCATGCGGCTTTTGTAGGGTAAGCGATCTGTTCGATGAAACAGCATGGCGCGGGTATAGTGCCCGCGCCGGTCTTCATGTTCTTCGCGCCTTGACTGCCAAACGTTTAATAGCAGATATAGAACTTATTGCAAAAAAGCTGTACTGTAGTGCTGCCCGCCCGTCGCATAGGTTCATGAACGCTCGCTAAACGTCAACGACAACATATCCTGCTCTCAGGCTGCCGGTATGGCAGTGAGGAGGGTTGACGACCATCTCCAGTGCCATCACGCACTGGATTGGTTGCCTTGCTCGCTTGTCAGGCGCGTGTTGCGCGGTGTGGAGTGCGGCAGCCATGCTGCCATAGTAGCCGTGCTCACGATCCGGCGTGTGTCATGATGTTGACCCTGCTGGTCATGGGGATGCTGAGAGTACTCGTCACGATTACGGTATCTGTCAGTAGTTAATAGGATAACTTCTGGATAGTCCTCTCCCACGCACCGCAATCCTCGTATCGCCGATGTGGAGTACGAAAGCATGGCTTCCGTACTCTAACAATACTCCAAAGGTTCAGTAGAACGACAGTATGTCAGCAAACCGGTTTCTAATACACCTGCCTTTCAGGATTGTACCGGTAACAAAATTCAGGTTCCCAGCAAAAATTCGCTGGTCAACAATTCGAGTGGGATGTTTTGCTCTTGAGGCAGATAAATGCAGCTTTGAATATCCATCTGCACCATATACCTGCATATCAGTGGCCCCATCTCTTTCCAGTCTAACCCACCCAACCCGCATCCCAAGGCAGGGATAGCTATAGATTGAATTCCCTCATCCCTGTAATGAGATACCAGCCACTGTAAGCCCTTTTCTATCCCTTCCCGGTCAGATCGCTCTTTCCAATGCCGTTTGGTTGGGAAAAGTAAAAACCACTTACTGGCATTCGGATGAGGTAAGCTCAATGGCTCATCTGCCAAATCTTCATCCAACGATCCTTCACGTTTGTAAAGGTATGGCTTACCCATCTGCAACGTGCCATTTTTACATACATCCTGATAGATGACATACACATCGGGAAACTGGTATTTGGCGCGTGAAGCCAGACCTTTCCCCATAACTCCTACTGTATTGACACTGATCGTGAGCGTTTGCATCTTGGAAAAGAACATATCGCCATCAACCCAGGATAGTTTTTCGGTCAATCTGCCCTGGCGGTTGGGTTGGAAAAACAGGTGTGGTTCTGTAACTACTTCTACTGGACAAGGAATCTCGGCAATAATACTACGCACTGTATCTGCAACGCTGGGGTGCGCTACAAAGATCGAGTGGATTGCCTCTGGCACAATCACATGTGGTATAAGGCATTCGGCCATTATTTTGCGCTTCGTACCGTCTTCGGGTTTCCACCAGTCACTGTGTATAATTGGCCAGAATTCACCAGTAATGACTTTCCGACCCGTTGCGACATCCACGATTTCGGTCTGTGAGTGTGCAGCATTACCAAGCGCAATAAATGCACCTTTTGTATCTAAGACTTGTGGTTTGACCCCTAGTATGACTATTTCTCTTGTACTCTTTTCGCTTAACACCTTGTAAAGCATAGGATTGCGCGGTTGGAAATAGAGATTGGCATAATCCCATAAACTTCTCTGATCCGGAGTTAAGCGTTCTTTTCGATTGTGAACGATGTTCTCATTATAAATCGGCGTAAACGAGACGTTCTGGGATTCAACCTGCCGGTGTGAGAGAATGCCGTATTGCAAAATAGATGCAAGGTTGTCAATGTGAGTAATATGATATAGTCTTTTTATATGCTTTCTTGACTCGTCGTCTCCCCAAAAACGATGGGAATACGTATTAGAGTGCGTACTAAACATCTCATCGCACCAGATTTGATATACGTCTGTACTCTTGCATAATGGGTAAATTCGTAGAAGCGCTTAAAGATTTGCATTCTCAAGCGCTTCTATTCAGGCTTCCCCCTGTGCTATTTGTCTTGTCCACCACCTGCCTGTGTTCGGTGATGGACAGAATACTTTAGCTAACATAACTGCTATCACGTCAGGCAGACCTTGATTCAGATCTCCGGTCTCCCCTCTCCCGTGCAGCTTGGAAGGGAGACCGGGGTGAGGTTGTTCAAGGCGTGCTCAAGACAGCCTTTTTCTGTACGCTCTCATGGTCTTTAACGCTTGCATCTACCTGCGCGAGAGGGCCAGATGTGCTTCGTGCAAGAGTCGTTCGGTGGTGTCCCAACCCACACAGCCATCGGTGAGCGAGACGCCGTAGCGGAGCATACTCCGGTCGGCAACCAGCGGTTGCTTGCCCTCAAAGAGATTGCTCTCCAGCATCATGCCGATGATCGGCAATGGTTCCTCTACCATATACCCAAGCACCGTTTGCCAGACGGCCTCCTGCCGGCGAAAATCACTGCCGGAGTTGGCATGACTACAGTCAATCATCACTGCGGGCTGTCGTTCGGCTTCACGCATCAGGCGGGTGGTCTGGACGATATACTCCAGGTGATAGTTCGGCCCATGCCGCCCACCGCGCAAGATGACAAAGCTATCGGGGTTGCCGGTTGTGCGCACGACGGCACTGCGCCCGTCTTCATCGATGCCCAGAAAGCTGTGCGGTACTGCGGCGGAAACGCAGGCATTGACGGCAACCTGAATCCCGCCGTCGGTGCCATTTTTGAACCCGACCGGCATCGAGACACCGCTGGCTAGCGCCCGATGAGTCTGCGCTTCACTCGTGCGGGCACCGATAGTTGCCAGGCTGATCTGATCGTCGAGGTACTGTGGGCTGATCGGATCGAGCATCTCGGTCGCAACCGGTACCCCTAGCTCATTGATCGCCAGCAGCAATTGTCGGGCAATGCGGAGACCGGCAGCCATATCAAAGGAACCATCGAGGTGTGGGTCGTTAATCAGGCCGCGCCAGCCTACTGTCGTTCGTGGTTTTTCGAGGTAGGCCCGCATTACGATAACCAACTGATCGCCCAATGGCTTTTGCAATGCCTGCAAACGGCGGGCATATTCAAGGGCTGCTTCGGGATCGTGGATCGAGCACGGGCCAACGACCATGATGCGGCGCTGGTCTTCACCGCGTAAAATGCGTCGAATAGCAGCACGGGTTTCAGCGACCGTATGCGCTGCCGCCGGTGTGATCGGTAATTCGTTTTTCAACGCTCGCGGTGGTTGGAGAGGGGTTAATTCGCGAACGTGCAGGTTAGCTAAAGGTGTCTGGTTCATACCGTTGCCAGTTCTCAATGTGTTCTCGTTACAGGTAGTATAACGCGAGTCAAGGGTTGGCTTGCCTCATTCGGCTGCTGTCCGGCTGACCGGCAGGTCAGGGCGTTGTACCGGCCATGATCCGCTCGTAAGCAGCACGGAGAGCAGCGACCTCCTCGTTACTCAAGGGCAGCAACGGAAGCCGCAGCGCCGTTTCCGGCAAGTCACTTGTCCAGGTTAATGCCGCTTTGAGCGCTGGTGGTGTGTTGATCGGGTTCACCAGATCGCGTACAGCGCTTAGGCGAGCCTGGGCTGCCGCTACATCACCACCCTGATGGAACGCATCGAACACTGCACGGGCCAGTTTCGGAAACGCACTGGAGAGCGCCGTAATAGCGCCGGCAGCGCCACCGGCCAGAGCACGGGCAATCAGGCGATCACTACCGGTGAAGATGCGTAATTGCGGGTAGCTGTCAATGAGCATCTTAGAGTGTTCCCAATCGCCACTACTGTCTTTCAAACCGTAAAACTGGGTGCCGTGGCTCGCCAGCAAGCCATCGATGATAGTCCTCGTGATCGGCACCCCGGTCACCTGCGGAATATGGTACAGCATCACGCGCGCATCGGCCGGTAACGCATCGCACAGTGCCCGGAAGTAGGCCAGAATGCCGGTTTCGTCCGGTTGCTTGATGTAGAACGGCGGCATGACCAGAATCGCATCAACACCCAGATCAATCGCTGCCCGGCTCAGCGCAATCGTATCGGTAAGCGCAGCACAGCCGGTACCGGCAATCACGCTCAACTCCCCCCGGTGCGCCATTATGATCTCAAGGGTGCGGATTCGCTCGGCCACACTCATCGACGGCCCCTCACCGGTGGTGCCCAGCGCCAGCACACCGTGGAGTCCGCCATCAGCCAGAAAGCGCAGGTATCCCGGCAACCACTCGTAATCCACCGGGCCAACATCACTGGTGAAGGGGGTAAGCATTGCGCTGATAATCCCACGAGGCTCTGCCATATGAATGTCTCCTTCCTGTTCTCATGTCCTCCGTTGACTCTACCATAAGTTGCCGTTTCCGCGACATGGTGTAGAATCAAGCAGCAGCAAGCGTGATCAGGTTTGACCATAGAAAAGGCGGTTTATGAAAGGTCTTGTGCTCAGTGGCGGTAAAGGAACTCGACTGCGACCGATTACCTACACCAGTGCAAAACAGCTTGTGCCGGTTGCCAACAAGCCGGTCTTGTTTCGGGTAATCGAAGCGATCCGCGACGCCGGAATTACCGACATCGGGATTGTTATTGGCGATACCGGTGATGAGATTCGCTCAGCGGTGGGCAATGGTCGGCGCTGGGGCGTGAAAATTTCGTACATCCCGCAAGAAGCACCCCTGGGACTGGCCCATGCCGTGAAAATCAGTCGTGACTTTCTCGGTGATGACCGGTTTGTGATGTTTTTGGGCGATAACTGCATTCAGGGTGGGATCAGTCCGTTAATCGAGCAATTTGGGCGGAGCGATTACAATGCCCAGATTGTGTTGAAAAAGGTCAGCGATCCGCGCTCGTTTGGTGTCGCCGAACTCGATGATGAGGGTCGGGTCGTGCGTCTGGTTGAGAAGCCGCGTGAGCCGAAGTCGGATCTGGCGCTGGTCGGTATCTACATGTTCGATCACCATATTTTTGAAGCGGTTGAGGCAATCAGACCATCAGCACGCGGTGAACTTGAGATTACCGACGCTATCCAGTGGCTGGTAAGCAACGGCTACAACGTGTATCCCTACGTTCACGAGGGCTGGTGGATCGACACCGGGAAGAAGGATGATATGCTGGAAGCCAATCGCCTGGTGCTCGAAGAGCTGGAACCTTCAGTGCAAGGGTATGTTGACCGCGACTCGCAGTTGATCGGCAAGGTGATCATCGAGCCAGGTGCAGAAATCATCAATAGCACGATCCGTGGCCCGGCAATTATTGGTGAGCATACCCGGATCGTGAACGCCTATGTCGGCCCGTTCACCTCAATCTATCACCACTGCCACATTGAGGAATGTGAGATCGAGCATAGCATTGTGCTTGAATACTGCACGATCCGTGGTCTGCCACACCGCCTGGAAGATAGCCTGATCGGGCGGAATGTCGAGATCGGGCGTAGTCCATTGCGGCCAAAGGCGTATCGGTTTATGCTCGGGGATAACAGTTCGGTCGGCGTATTGTGAGATCGGTTCTACGCCGTCTCATCGGCGGCGATCTCCAGCCAGATCGCGTAGACGGTATTTTTCGCCACATTCAGATCTTGCGCAGTCTGCCGAACTGCGGCGCTGGCACTCAATCCCTGAGCACGCAGGCGCCGCAGGTGGGCGGCAATGGTTGCCGGTTCAGCCGCTGGAGCTGCTGCACGTAGCCGGTGTCGTTCGCGTTTGCGGCTCTCCGTCTGCGCGGCACCGGCGATCACGATAGTGAACTCTCCACGTGGTGGCTGATGCGTAAAGTGTTCGATCAGCTCACCCGCCGTCCCGCGCATAATCATCTCGAATCGCTTGGTGAGATCGTTGGCAATGGCGATCTGACGGGCACCAAGAACATCGCCAATATCGGCGAGTGCCTCTAATAGCCGGTGTGGGGTCTCGAAGCAGATGATCGTCAGCGTCAGATCGGCAATGTCGCTCAGTAACTCACGGCGCTCGCGTTGCTGGCGGGGGAGAAAGCCGATAAAGGCGAACCGGTCAGTTGCCATGCCCGACGCAATCAATGCGGCCAATGGTGCGCTGGGGCCGGGCACCGGTACGATGGTGTGGCCGGCGGCCAGACAGGCCTGCACCAGCTCCTGACCGGGATCGGCAATGGCCGGCGTACCCGCATCAGAGACGAGCGCAACATCACCGGTTTGCAGCGCAGCCAGCAGATCAGCCTGACGGGCCAGTTTGTTGTGCTCGTGGTACGAGATACAGGGAGTGGTGATCTGGTAGTGATCGAGCAAGATACGGGTATGGCGCGTATCTTCAGCAGCAATCAGACGTACCTCGCGCAGGATGCGTAATGCGCGGAGCGTGATGTCTTCGAGATTGCCGATTGGTGTGGCAACAAGGTAGAGTGTTCCCATACATCAAATCTGCGTGCGCTGGTTGCTGCCTATCTGTTGACGCCAGTAATCAAGCACTTCAGCCACGATCTGCTCGATCCCGATTTCGGGTTGCCAGCCGGTAGCTGCGCGCAGTTTGCGGTTGTCTCCCTGGAGGATCGGCTCATCGACCGGGCGCAGGCGGGCCGGATCGACCTGTACGGTCACCGGTACGCGCCCCATTGCAATCACCATATCCACAATATCACCGATGCGTACCGCCTGCCCCGAACAGAGGTTATACACCTCACCCGGCGTACCGTGTTCCAGCAGTAGCCAGAGTGCCCGGGCAACATCGCGGGTATGGGTGAAATCACGTTTGGGTGACAGATTGCCGACATACATAACCGGTTCCTGCTGCCCGGCCTCGATTAACGCCATCTGGCGACAGAAGGTTTGGATCGAGCAACGATCTCCCTGGCGGGGGCCGACATGGTTAAACGAACGAGTCACCACCACGTGCAACCCGTAACTGGCGTGGTATTGCAGGCCACTCAATTCAGCAGCAACTTTGCTCACCCCGTATGGACTGGCCGGTCGTAAGGGATGGTCCTCGCTGATCGGCACCTCATCAGGGCGAACCGGCCCATATTCGGCACTGGTACCGGCAATATGAATACGCGCCTTCGGCACGTGCCGGCGCGCTGCTTCAAGCAGGTTGATGGTGCCTTCCACATTAGCCCGCATCGTCAGAATCGGCGCGTCCCAGGAAGCACTGGGGTAGCTCTGCGCTGCGAGGTGAAAGATGCGATCTGGGCGTGCGGTGGCAATGGCCCGATCTATCGCAAACGCATCTTCAATATCGCCCTCATGAATGGTGATCCGTCCGATCAAATGTTCAATTGGACGCGGATCACTACGCCAGCGCTTGAAGGCGTGAATGTCCACGCCAGGTATTGTCAACAGATAATCGGCCAGAAAACTGCCGACCGGCCCGGTAATACCGGTAATAAAGACCCGCATAACACCTCCTCGTTACAGCCGTCGCCTATCATACCACGTTTGGTCGGCAGGCAGGCGCAGGAGACGATCTGAACAGGTTGTGCGGGTTGTGGGGGCGAAGGCGACTTCCCGATTCACAGTACCCACATCGTGATGCTACATTGCTGGTGTCATAGAAGTCACGATGCGCTATCTACCATCGCCCCGACGATCCATCTCAGCGCTGCTATCCCTTGGGAGCACGAGCCTCCGGCTTGGCGGGCTTTCCATTACCCATAACGCTATCGGTACCATCCGCGTGTATCATCAGGGAGGATCACAGCCTGCGCTTCTCCGGGCATTACCGCTCGGCACCAGCCCTGTCGTGACTCCAAACCTATCCGGTTCATACGTCCATCGCGGCAGGGATCACCAACGGCAGCCGGATGAATACCGTGGTGGCGGACGGGGATGGCTTGCTGGGTGGGACAGGACTGGGTGTGTCCCAGACGGGCGCTCATCCCTGCCCTTGGCGTTGCTGCCCTCTGAGTGGACATCATCAGGTGCTAGCCGATGACCATTGTCATCCTGTGGAAAGCGGCAACATCTCGCACCGGCAGTGGTAGGGGCGCACGGCCGTGCGCCCCTACCGGGAACGGCCAGAACATCCCTGTTGGCTCGTGACACGACCGATGCATCACTAGCTACCTGCGACATGTGGGTAATGCATAGCTGGCGGGGCGGGTTGGGGTGGAGACAAATAAGAGTAGTACCCTGGGTTCCTTATCCTCTGTGCTGTATTTGTCCCCACAGAGACACGGAGGTCGCAGAGGGTAGTAGAGGAATAAATTAATGCAACAACTTGGGTTAAAAAAGCGCATTCCTCATTCCATCCCGTGACCTACCGCACACCGCCACCTTGCCAATCTCTGCTATACTAAAGAAGAGTTGTTTGAGCAACCATTCTCGTGAATAATGTCACGATTGCAGATAACAGCAGGTTGAAATGAAAGGTAAAGCGGAATGAAGGCGCGTGAGATCATGACCAAAAATGTGGTGTGCGTCACTGATGATGCTGCCGTAGAGGATGCCGCCCGCTTGATGACACGCAATCGGATCAGTGGTCTACCGGTTGTTAACCCCCAGGGTATGCTGGTAGGCCTCGTCACCGAGCACGACCTGATCGCCAAAGAGGGGCGTACTGTTAAAGAAATTATGACCCGAAGTGTAATCAGTGTCAGCCCCGACACCGAAGTTGAGCAGATTCAGCATCTGCTTACCAACCAGCGTATTCGGCGGGTACCGGTCGTTGAAAACGGCAAAGTTGTAGGCATTGTCAGCCGTTCCGATCTCGTGCGCCAGATTGCAATGCGTTGGGTCTGCGGCGTATGTGGCGAGATTGTCCGTGCGCTTGAAGCACCCAAACACTGCCCGCGTTGTGGAGCCGATACGCATGCCTTTACCCACGAGGTGGTTCCGCCAGGGATGTAATGTCGTTGAGCGTGTACTGGTTTCTGGTGAACCCGATTGTGAGAAGATGCCCGGCATCAATTATCACTCTTCATCGTTGTGTACGCGCGGTGAGTGATACATAATAGCAACAGGTATGCCATTTCATATCGTCGATCTCGCTGCCAGACGGTGTAAAGATGTCCGGGCTTGAGACTATCTGTTGGCATACACCTCACAAAAGATGTATCACGCCAACTGACCTGTGTTATTACGCTGTAAGCACTTCTACAACCAAAACGATGCATGTGCATCACAGCTACACAGGGGCTATCTGCTTACCTAAGCTGATGGCAATGCAAATTCGTGCATAGTACGTTTTGCAAGTGTCCCATCAGTCATGTACCAATCTGGCATTGCAACCTGACTGTCCAGCATTAACTACCATTGGGCGCAATCCCAGACCTGCGGGTCGGGTGAAATATAGAGCGCAATTCACGCTCGTGGGAGCGTGGTACAGGGATCAGACGGCGGACCAAAACGGCTAAAACAACCCAAACCCTCAGCAAGCCGGAGCGGAACGCCCAGCATACGAGAGGAGTTCTCACTATGGCCGAAGTAGCCGAGACGGCTCAGCCCCTACTTGAACGCGCCACCGCCGACGAACTTAAGCATTATTACTATCAAATGCTATTGTTGCGTCGGTTTGAAGAGCGCGCCGGCGAGATGTATGTAAAAGCTAAAATTGGCGGATACTGCCACCTCAATCTCGGTGAAGAGGCAACCATCGTTGGTCTGATGGCTGCCCTGACTCCAGACGACTACATCTTCACTAATTATCGCGAGCACGGTTACATTATTGCGCGCGGTGTTCCCCCTGGCCCGGTGATGGCCGAATTGTTCGGTAAGGAAACGGGTGTCTCTGGTGGTCGTGGCGGTTCGATGCATCTGTTCGACCGCAAGACCAATTTTATGGGTGGCTATGCCATCGTTGGTGGTCAGGTACCGCTGGCAGTCGGTGCAGCCTATGCACTGCGTTACCAGAACAAGCCCGGTGTGGTTGTTGCCCAGATGGGTGACGGTACGACGAACATCGGGGCATTTTACGAGTCGCTGAACCTGGCGAAACTCTGGAAGTGTCCGGTGCTCTTCTTCATCGTTAATAACGGCTACGGTATGGGCACCTCGGTCGAGGCCGGTTCATCAGAGCCGGATTTGTGGAAGAAAGGTGCTTCCTTCCGCATCCACGGCGAGCGCGTTGATGGTACCGATGTCCTGGCTGTGCGCGATGTCGTTCGCCGCTTGCGGGCACGCGCCGAAGCCGAAGGCGAGCCGGCGATTATCGATGCCGTGAGCTTCCGCTTCCGTGGCCATTCGGTGATCGACTCGGATCGCTACCGTGACCCGGAGGCTGTGCGGCGGGGACGCGAGTTGTACGACCCGATTCGGAAGTTTGCTACCCTCCTGCTTGACCATGGGGTCGTTGACGATGCCTGGTTGAAGGGCATCGCCGAACAAGTTGAGCGTGAAGTGCAAGAGGCCATCGATTTCGCGAACAATAGCCCTGATCCGAAATTCGAGGACCTCTACAAATATATGTACGCCACACCGGTACCCAACACACCAACCGCCGAAGATGCCATTCGGGCAGTGAAGATCAATCGCGGCGAGTTTGATGTGTAACGATGTGAGAGTACGTAACGCATGTATCTGATCAATAAGTTCCGCGATAGCCGGCCATACATCCGGCAATTGTTGAATGCAAAGAGGTTTCTATGCCTGTGATTACCTATCGCCAGGCTCTGAACGATACGCTTGGTGAGGAATTAGCTCGCGATCCGAACGTCTTTCTGATGGGCGAAGAGATCGGCGTCTTTCAGGGTTCGTATCGGGTTACCGAGGGTTTATTGGCCGAGTTTGGCCCGAAGCGGGTAGTTGATACCCCCATCGCTGAAGAAGGTTTTGTCGGCGTGGCGATTGGCGCCGCGATGCTGGGGCTGCGTCCCGTCGTCGAGATTATGACCATTAACTTTATTCTGGTCGCTATCGACCAGGTCGTTAACCACGCCTCAAAGATTCACTATATGTTTGGTGGTCAGGTGAGTGTGCCGCTCGTGATTCGCACTCCTTCCGGCGGTACCGGTCAGTTGGCTGCGACGCACTCACAGTCCTTCGAGAACTGGTTTGCCTACTGCCCTGGTCTGAAAGTTGTGGCACCGGCAACTCCCTACGATGCTAAAGGCTTGCTGCGTGCCGCCATTCGTGATGATGACCCGGTCATCTTTATCGAGTCGCTGGCCCTCTACGACACGAAGGGCGAAGTCCCCGAAGACGATGACTATGTCGTGCCGATTGGGGTTGCGGAAGTCAAGCGTCAGGGGACTGATGTCACCGTGGTTTCCTATTCGCGTATGACGGCGGTAGCTCTCCAGGTGGCCCAGCGCATGGAACAAGAGGGGATTAGCGTCGAGGTCGTCGATTTGCGCTCGCTCCGGCCACTCGACCGCCCCACAATCATTGAGTCGGTGAAGAAGACCAATCGTGCGGTCGTTATCGCTGAAGACTGGTATTCATACGGGGTGACGGCTGAAATCGCGGCGACGATCCAGGAAGAGGCGTTCGATTATCTCGATGCGCCAGTCTATCGGGTGGCCGGTCTCGAAGTGCCGCTGCCATACGCCAAGGAATTATCGGCTGCTTCAAAGCCGAATGCTAACAGCCTGATTTACGCTATTCGACAGGTAATGCGCGGCACCAGGCGCATGCGATAACTGTTCTGTAATGAATTACAGGAGGCTCCATGGGTGAAGTAACCATGCCTCGTCTCTCCGACACAATGTCGGAAGGTACTGTGGGCCGCTGGTTGAAGAAGGTCGGCGATCAGATCGCGGTGGGCGATATTATCGCCGAAATCGAGACCGATAAGGCCACAATGGAACTGGAAGCGTTTGAAGCCGGGGTTTTGCAGCAGATTTTGATCCCGGAAGGGCAGACGGTACCGATTGGTCAGCCGATTGCCATCATTGGTGATAGTGCGGCCCCGGTTGCGGCTGCGCCTGCACCAACCCCTGCACCGGCAGCCGCACCAGCTCCTGAGCCGGCAGCCGCACCGACCCCTGCCCCAGCCCCCGCACTGGTGACGACCGCAGCGGCTCCCGGCGGTGGTGATGAAAATGGTCGGATCAAGGCCTCTCCGGTCGCTCGTCGGTTGGCTGAAGAGTTGGGCATCGATCTCCGCCAGGTTGTTGGTACCGGCCCCGGCGGGCGGATTATCAAGGAAAACGTGGAAGAGTTTGCTGCCCGGCGTGGTACCGCCGCTCCAGCCGCTGCTCCGGCACCGGCTCCCGCTCCAGCCGCTGTCCCGGCACCGGCTCCCGCTCCAGCCGCTGCCTCGGCACCGGCTCCCACACCGGCACCGGCACCTGCCCCAACCCGTGCGCCGGCACCGACTCCGGCTCCGGCACTGGCCGGCGCTGAGCCACTGAGCCGGATGCGCAAAGCGATTGCCCGGGCCATGACCGACAGTAAACCGGGTGTGCCGCATATCTACCTCACTATCGAGGTGGATGCTGATGCGCTGATGGCGCTGCGCGAACAGATCACTGCCGGTGGTACCCGCGTCTCTGTCAACGATCTTGTGGTGAAGGCGGCGGCAAAGGCGCTGGCAAAGGTGCCGGCGGTGAATGTCAGCTTCAGCCAGACCGCTGACGGCCAGCCGGGTATCGTGCGCCACAACCAGATCAATATCGGCGTTGCAGTTGCACTCGACGATGGTCTGGTAGCGCCGGTTGTGCGCGATGCCGATAAGAAGAGCATTAGCGTGATTAGCGCCGAAATCCGCGATATGGCGCTGCGTGCTCGCGAAGGGAAGATCAAGCAAAACGAACTCGAAGGGGCAACATTCCAGGTTACCAACCTCGGTATGTTCGGCATCGTTGAGTTCGGGTCGATCATCTCGGTGCCCCAGGCTGCCTCGCTGGCCGTTGGTGCCGTGCGGAAGGTACCGGTCGTGCGTGACGACCAGATCGTGATCGGACAGGTGATGAATCTCACCTTAAGCGCCGATCACCGGGTGATCGATGGTGCCGTGGGTGCGCAGTACCTGCAAGAGCTGCGCAAGCTGCTGGAAGCACCGATGAATATCATCGTGTAACGGTCCGTGACTGCCGGAACAAGCTCTGTGCCTCTGTGGTGTCGTATGTGTTAACCACAGAGACACAGAGCGGGCTATTCTCTGTGCGCTCGGTGCCTCTGTGGTGCCACTGTTTTAACCACAGAGACACAAAGGACACAGAGGTGGCTATTCTCTGTGCCTCTGTGGTGCAATAACCCACCAGCGTGCTGATACAAAGAGGGATCGTATGAGCCTGGAATTACCATCAGGGCCACTCGTCGAAACCGACTGGCTGGCTGCCCATCTTGGGCATCCCAAACTCCGCATCGTTGACATGCGCGGTACCGTTTTGCCACCCTCTGCCCCTAAACCGCACTACTTTGCCCGCCACGACGACTACGCCGCCGGGCATATTCCCGGCGCTGTCTACATTGATTGGACACGTGATATTGTTGATCTTGACGATCCAACCCCTGTGCAGGTAGCACCACCCGCCAAAATCGCTGAAGAATTGGGAAAGCGCGGTATCGGTGACGATTGTGTAGTGGTTGCCTACGACGACTGGTATTCGATGTTTGCCGGGCGTCTGATGTGGGTACTACGGTATTACGGGTTTGAGCAGGTGCGCGTGCTGAATGGTGGCATGGTCAAATGGGTTGCCGAGGGCCGACCGTTGACGACGGAAGTGCCAGACTATCCGCCGGCGATCTTTACCCCTCGCCCCCAGCCACACCTGCGTAAGACCGCCGACCAGGTGCTGCAAGCCCTGGGTAGCGATCTGCTCTTGATTGATGCCCGTCATGAACGGGAGTATCAAGGCTTCGAGTCGCGTGCCGCTCGCGGCGGCCACATCCCCGGTGCACGCAATGTCTTTTATCAGAGCCTGGTCAGCGGGCCGCATCAAACCTATCTCTCACCCGATCAACTCCGCGAACGTTTTCTTGCCGCCGGAATTGATCCTGACGCCACGACTGATCGTGAGGTCGTCGCCTACTGCAACGGCGGTGTTTCGGCGACACCCACAGCCATCGCCTTTGAACTGGTGAGTGGTCGCCGGGTCGCGATCTACGATGGTTCGTGGAATGAGTGGGGTAACGATCCAACCAAACCGCTTGAACGAGCGGAAGCGTCGTCGGGCGAGTAGTACCACATCAGTCGCAGCACGCTATCCAACTATCACCCTGGTACCGCATTTGAACGATGAACTGCTTCCCTCGTATGACAATGTGAAACAGCATATGCCCGTCCAGGTTGGTGCGGATTCGGTTGGGGGGCTGGCGAGGCGGGTTTAGAACCCGCCCCTACGATCCGTCCTTCATTTCTCAGCACAAGACGTGATCCACGTCGATATCTGGCGGGGCGGGTTTAGAACCTGCCCCTACGACCCGTCCTCCGTGTTCCACGGCAATATCTAGCGGGGCGGGTTTAGAACCCGTCCCTACGATCTGTCCTCCTTTTTCTAAGAACCAGACGTGATCCAGGCAATATCTAGCGGGGCGGGTTTAGAACCTGCCCCTACGACCCGTCCTCCGTGTTCCACGGCAATATCTAGCGGGGCGGGTTTAGAACCCGTCCCTACGATCCGTCCTTCTTTTCTCAGCACAAGACGTGATCCAGGCAATATCTGGCGGGGCGGGTTTAGAACCCGCTCCTACGATCCGTCCTTCATTTCTCAGCACAAGACGTGATCCACGGCAATATCTAGCGGGGCGGGTTTAGAACCCGCCCCTACGACCCGTCCTCTGTGTTCCACGGCAATATCTAGCGGGGCGGGTTTAGAACCCGCCCCTACTATACCCTGGCACTGCATCTGATGCGGATGCGCGGATTCAACACTCTCACCCTATGGCGACCACCATGCAGGCTGGCGACGGTGCGGCGGCAGCGGTTCAGTATGGGAATGGATAGCCAAACCGGCATCACCCCATCACCAAACTTACACCCGCTCCAGCACGCTCAAAATCAGATTGGGAAAGATACCCAACACCAGTACGCCGATCACCGCAATCGTCAGTGCGGCCCCAATCCCGCGTGGCATAGACACCGGAGCCTCATCACGTGCCGGCTCGATAAACATTGCTTTCAGCAGCCGGAGGTAGTAGTAGAGGCTTACAATTGTCATCACGACCGCAATCACGACCAGCCAGGTCGCACCGCTCTGCCAGCCGGCCATGAAGATGTAAAACTTGGCGAAAAAGCCGCCTAACGGCGGAATCCCGGCCAGCGAGAGAATACAGACGGTGAAGAGGAGAGCCAGCGGCAAGTTGCGGCGCGAGAGGCCGCGCAGATGATCGAGATCATCGCCACCGGTCTGCTGCCCAATCAATGCCAGCGCACCGAACGCTCCCAGGTTGGTCAGGCTGTAGATGATCAGGTAGTACAGCAGTGCAATCAGTCCCTGTTCACGGTCAAACGGTTGCGCAGCGGCCCAGGCCAGCAAGCCTAATAGCACAAACCCGGCGTGCGCGATGCTCGAATAGGCCAGCAGGCGCTTGACATTCGTCTGCGGGAGGGCGGCCAGGTTTCCGATCACAACCGTTAGCAGGGCCAGCACCGCCAGCACGGCTGTCCATCCCCCGGCTTCTTCGTTTAGGGTTGGTGCGCCTGCCATCGCCGGGAATGTCTCTGTGAGTAACCGGAAGAGCAGGATGAAACCGGCGGCCTTCGAGGCGGTTGAAATGAAAGCGGTGATGGGTGTCGGTGATCCTTCATATACATCAGGCGACCAGCCGTGGAACGGAACTACGGCCAGCTTGTAGCCCATGCCGGCCACGATGAAGAGCATCGCCAGGGTGAGCAGACCGCCGCTCGATCCGGTGAATGCACCGATCCGATCAAAGCGGGTGAGGTCGTTGAAGTTGGTCGCTCCGCCTACCGCATTGAGCGCAGCGCCGAAGGCCAGACTCATGCCGTACAGCAGGATTGCCGACGAGATTGCACCGAAGAGAAAGTATTTCAGCCCCGCTTCTGCCGAACGTGGATCGTTGCGGAAGTAACCGGCCAACAGGTAGAGCGGGATTGAGGTGAGTTCAATCGCCAGATACGCCAGTAACAGCTCATTGGCACCGACCATCAGACACATACCAAGGGTGGCAAAGATGATCAGCGCGTAAAACTCTCCCGGATGGGCGTTTGGCCGAATGTCGAGGCAGAGCAAACTGGTGACCAGGGCGGCACCGATGATCAGCAAACGGGCAATCATTGTGAGATGATCGGTGGCGAAGACGCCGATGATCGGATCACCACCCGGCCCACCACTTTGCAGGTTGCGAATGATGTTGGTAAAGAAGTTGACCGGAGCTGTTTCAGGCAACTGATACAGGTAACCGCTTTGCAGCAGCGCCACTACCAGTACCATCCCCAACCCAATCGCAGTCAGCGAGGCCGATGATTTTACACGCTCAAGTTGTGCCTCCGGCGTGCGGCCCCATCGCTCCAGAATATCCGATCCCAGTACCAGCAGCGCCAGCACCAGTAGCAAAATTTCAGGTAACAGGCGCGGGATGTCGGTCAGTTGAAACATACGACCCTCTTTGTCTCTCCCAATCAGCGCATCGCCACCATAACTTCACCGAGACGCGCTACTAAAGGTCGCACGCCGGTATCAATCAACTCTGTCATCCACGCCGGATACAGGCCCAACCCTACCAGCACCAGTGCCAGGATCAGTGCCCCGCTGTACTCTTGCCAGGTGAGTTTGGGGAGATGCAAGAATTCGGGGTTCTTGACTTCGTCGTAGAACACGGCCCAGACTGCCCGCAGAATATAGGCACCGGTGATCGGGATGCTCAACGCCGCAATCACTGCGACCAGCGGGTAGCGTTCCCAGACACCGATGAAGATGTTGAACTCGGCCCAGAAGCCGGCCAGTCCCGGCATGCCCATTGACGAGAGACCACCCAGAATAAACATCGCAGCCGCAAAGGGCATCACCCGGCCCAGGCCACCTAATTCAGGCAACTGCCGGGTATGGGTTCGGTCGTAGATCATGCGCCCGACCACGGCAAAGAAGAGCGCCGTCATAATGCCATGCGCAAACATTTGTAAGACTGCGCCCATCACTGCTATTTGCGTTCCGGCAGCCAACCCCATTACCACCAGACCCATGTGGCTTACCGATGAATAGCCGATGATGAACTTCGCGTCGCGCTGAACCATCGCAATACTGGCACCGTACACCACGTTGAGGATGGTCAGGATCACGACGATTGGCAGCCAATCGCGCGCACCAATCGGCATCAACCACATAGCTGCCCGCAGACATCCGTAGGCTCCCAGTTTCATCAGTACGCCGGCGTGCAACATGCTGACTGCCGTCGGTGCTGCCACGTGTCCAGTTGGACTCCAGGTGTGAAAGGGGAACATGCCGGCCAGTACTCCGAAGCCAACGAAGAGCGCGGGGAAGAGCAGGCGTTGCAGATCGCCGGCAATGAAGCCTTGTTCGGCCAGCACCAGCATATTGAAGGTGCGCAGGCCACTGCCGAAATAGAGACCGATCATGCCGATAATCACCAGCGCACTGCCCGCCATCAGGAACAGGGTCAGCTTCATTGCTCCGTACTCTTTGCGCGTGCTCCCCCAGATGCCGATCAGCAGGTACATCGGCAGCACTGCCAGCTCGTAGAACACGAAGAAGAGGAAGAGGTCGAGCGCACTAAACACCCCATAGACGCCGGTTGTCAGCAGTAACAACCAGACCCAATATTCTTTGATGCGCTCTTCAATATTCCAGCTCATCAGGGCACCGGTAAAGATCACGATACCGTTGAGGAGCAGCATCGGCAGATTGATGCCGTCCGCCCCTAACAGGTAACTGATCCCAAGCTGCGGTATCCAGTCGAGATACTCGACAAACTGAAAACCGCCGCGCACCGGATCGTAAGCCAGGAAGACCAGGAGCGACAGGATAAGCGAGATGAGCGCAAACCCTGTCCCGACCCAACGCATCAGATCGGGGTAACGATCAGGAATAAACGCAATAATGATGGCCGGCACCAGCATACTGAGCCAGATCAGGCTCAACCAGGGTATGTCGGCGGAAAGCGTTATCAACCCCATGGGTCACCTTTGTGCAATTCATCCGCAGATGACAATCTTCGCGTCTAACTCAGGGCACGAACAAAAATAGCGACCAGTTGTCCGGCAGCGGCATTGCCCAGGCCAATCAGCGGGCCGGGATAGACACCAATCAGCAACGACAGCACCAGAATCGGCACGATGGCCCAGAATTCTTGTGGGCGTAGATCGGGAATAGAACGCGGTGTGCCGGTTGCCGGCCCCAGAAAAATGCGCTGGAACATGAGCAACAGCGCCAGCGCAGTTACCACCAGTCCGATCACGGCCAGCGCCGTAAAGAAGGGTAAGGTTGCCCACGCCCCACGGAAGATGAAGAATTCACCCACAAAGCCGGCCAGTCCAGGCAAACCCAGATTCGCGAAGAGTGCAATGCCCATCACGCCGGCAAACGTTGGCGCACTGGCGCGCAGTCCACCTAAACCACTGAGTTCCCAACGCCCGGTGCGCTCATACAACACCCCGGCCAGGTAGAAGAGCGCCCCTGTGCTGAGGCCATGAGCAACCATTTGCACCAGGGCACCGTTAATTGCACTGGCCCGCGCATCGATCCCGGCTTCGCCTGCCGCCGCCGCACCGGCAATTGCCAGCATTACATAGCCCATGTGGTTGATCGAGGTATACCCAATCAGGCGCTTGATGTCACCATTGACCTGACCAAGGGCGCCAAATGCACCGGCAACGACGCCGACGACGGCCAGCGCAGCCAGCACCGGGGCAAAGTATTGGGCGGCGTCGGGCGTAAAGGGCAGCAGGAGGCGGAGCATGCCATACGCCCCCATCTTGCTCATCACTGCCGAGAGCAGGATACTCGCCGCAGTTGGCCCTTCGGCGTAGGCGTCGGGGAGCCAGGTATGGAATGGCCAGACCGCCAGTTTGATCGCGAACGCTATGAAAATCGCCCACATTGCAATACTGCTGTAGAGCAGGGGATAGCGACCGAGGGCATTGGTTACACCGATCTGCTCAAGATAGGCAAAGAGAATATCGCGCAAGGTGCCTTCGACACCGGCTACCGGCAATCCCTGCCCCAGCCGTCCCAGGGCAATCAGATCGAACGTAGGCATGCCGACCTGGCGCATCGCCAGATAGATCACCTGGAAGAGCAGGAGCATGCCCAACGAGCCGGCCATCGTGTAAACAAAAAACTTGAAAGCGGCATAGCGGCGTTGTTCGCGCCCCCAGCCCTGGATCAGGAAGAAGGCCGGCACGAGGCTGAATTCCCAGAAGATGAAGAAGAAGAAGAAATCGAGCGCGACAAAATAACCGAGCATCGCCGCTTCGAGTAAGAGCAGCAACGCTAGGTGCGCATGCAACCGTTCACGTACACCCCAACTGGCAATCACGGCCAACGGCGTCATAACTGCCGTCAGGATCACGAGCGGCAGGCTCAGCCCATCCACGCCGAGAAAGTAATCAACCCGGATCGCCTGAATCCAGGGGACACGCTCAACCAATTGCACTGCACCCTGCCCGCTCGCCACGGCCAGCGGATCGAAACGTGCCCAGACCATGCCGGCCAGCAACAACGGCACACCCGTCCAGGCCAGCACCCCAGCTTTCACCGTCTGCTCATTGAACTTGAGCAGCCACGCCAACCCGATGAGCGCAATACCGGCCAATGGCGCCAGCACCAACAGGGTGAGCCACGGAATACCATCAGCAGCAGGAATAAGATACTCTGGCAGATTCATACGCTACCGCCCAACTACATACAGCCAGAACATCGCCAGTGCGAGCAAGCCACCAAAGACGTAGATCAGATAATCCTGTGCCTTGCCGGTTTGTAAACGGCGCGCCTGTCGGCCACTGCCCTGGGTGCCACTTGCCAAACCGTCTGGCCCATCGTTCAACAGCGTGTCATCGATGATGAAGTTTACTTTGCCCAAACCGAAGGTAAAGCGACCCATACCGTCAATCAGGCGATCAATGAGCTGGCGGTCGATCAACGACCAGGCCACGGCCAGGCTACGGGTCAGTCTGCCGAAGGTTGCAGCATACAATTCGTCGATGCGGTATTTGGCATGGAGAACTGCAAATAACGCTGGGAAGCGGGCTGCCAGCGGATCGGTGTCATCGGCAGAGGTGAAGGCGTGCCGATAGCTCAACCAGCCGGCGGCGATCCCGGCTATGGCAATCAGCAGTGAGAGACCGGCCACCAGCGGATCGAGCTTCGCTGCCTCTTGCCCCCACACATCGGCCAGCCAGTGACCGAAGGGGAGATCGAAGGGCAGATTGAGTGCGCCGGCGGTCAGGGCAAAACTTGCCAGTATCACCAGCGGCGCGATCATCCGTGGGTCTTCATGCCAGTGCTCACCGTGGTCGTGGGCATGCTGATGGTCGTCGTGGTGATGATCGTGGTCAGAGGCCGATGCCGGTGCATCGGGATTAACGAACACCACCGGCTGCGCACCACGGTACTCCCCGAAAAAGACCAGCCACCACTGGCGGGTCATATACACCGCAGTCAGAAATGCAGCCGCGCTGAGCGTCAGGTACACTGCCAGATTGTGCTTGAACGCATCGAGCAGAATCTCATCCTTGCTCCAAAAGCCGGCGAACGGCACGATCCCCGCCAGGGCCAGATAACCGGCTGTATACGTCCAGAACGTCCACGGCAGGCGCGTGCGCAGGCCACCCATATTGCGAATGTCCTGGGCAGTCTGCTGAGCAGCATACTCGTCGTGATGGTGAATCTGCCGGATCGCAGGCTGTTGTTCCATGGCGTGAATGATCGAACCTGAACCGAGGAAGAGCAGCGCTTTAAAGAAGGCGTGGGTGATTAGATGGAACATCGCCGCCACCCATCCTCCTACGCCGAGTGCGGCCACCATAAAGCCGAGTTGCGAGAGCGTGCTGTAGGCCAGAATGCGCTTGATGTCGAACTGGGCAATAGCGATGGTGGCGGCAAACAGAGCAGTAAAGGCACCAATAAAGGCCACCACGCCCAGCGCTGTCGGATCGGCAGTAAAGATGGGGAAGGTTCGTGCCACCAGGAACACACCTGCCGCTACCATCGTTGCAGCGTGAATGAGTGCGGATACCGGGGTCGGGCCTTCCATTGCGTCAGGCAACCAGACGTGGAGCGGGAATTGGGCCGATTTCCCTACCGTACCGCCAAACAGGAGCAGTGCAATTCCGGCAGCGTGACTTAAGCCCAGGGCACCGGTTTCGCTTGCCAATCGTTCCAGCAGTGGCGGAAAGAAGATACCGCCTTCATCGTTGCCAAACCCAATCCCACCTGCCTGGGCATAGAGGTAGACAATACCCAGCAGCAGCAGCACATCCCCGATGCGGGTAGTGATAAAAGCCTTCACCGCTGCCCGCGCTGCACTGGGTCGCTCGTAGAGAAAGCCGATCAACAGGTATGAACAGAGACCCATGATCTCCCAGGCCATGAAGAAGAGCAGCAGATTATCGGCCATGCTCATCAGCAACATCGCCGCCGTAAAGAGAGCGATAAAGCTGAAGAAGCGGCTCTGCCGCGGGTGAGACGCCATGTAGCCTATCGAAAAGAGATGAATGCAGGTCGAGGCAATCGTGACCATCGCCAGCATTGCGGCAGCAGCGCCATCGATGTAGATACCCATCTGTAATGCGGTATCACCGGTTGGCGCCCACACGAACCGCTGCACGACATTCGGTTCGGGAAAGGTGAAGGCACCGTGTTCGCCGTGATGGCCGGCAAGTTGCACCAGTTGTCCGTCGTGCAGCGCCCATCCGCCGGCAACTGCGGCCAGAAGACCCAGGGCCAGAACCGTTGACCCCATCATCAGCCCGGTTGCCAGCCACGCACTTGCCAGCGCAGCCCGACGCAGCGGGGTCAGCGTAATGAGCGCGCTGGCCAGTAACGGCAGCAATGGAATCAGCCACGCATATTGCAGAAAAAACGCCATAGTACGATTCCCGTCGTCTCAACTCGTACCACGAGTGTACGAGCCTGCCACCCAACTGCAATTCTGTTCTGAATGTTCTGTGCGTATCAGTACCGGTTTGCTACTTCCTGAGAAGCTGTGCTACCGGTGTCACTTATCCGCGCAGTTGATCCACTTCATCGGCGTTAACCGTCACATAATGGCGATAGACAGCAATCACCATCGCCAGGCCGACCGCTGCCTCGGCAGCCGCGACTGCAATGATGAAGATGGCAAAGGTCTGACCGGTGATATAGCGCGGCTCGAAGTAGCGCCAGAATGCGACCAGATTGATGTTGACAGCGTTTAACATCAATTCAACACCCATCAAAACACCGATCAGATTGCGGCGCGAGAGTGCCCCGAACAGGCCAATACAAAAGAGCGCAGCGGCTAACGTCAGGACTGCCGGTAATGGAACTGCATTTAGCATGATTACCTCTCACTGGTCGGTTGGATTGTCTGCACGACCGTCTCTTCTTCAACCGGCTCTGCCGATGGTGGTGATGCTTGCTCACGCAAACGCTTCAATTCCAGCTCTTCGGCCAGGGTCAGCACCTTACGCCGCCGTGCCCGTTCTTCATAGGCAATGACAATCGCCCCGATCAGGGCCACGGTCAACAGGACACCAACCACCTGGAACTGGAGTAAAAACTCATTCACAAAACCGCGCCCCAGCTCAGCCGGGCCGGCAATCGGTTCCGGGGTACCGATTGGTGGTGCCGGCGGCACATTCCACTGCTGGTTGATCAGGGTGGGTGCCATCACGGTGGCAAAGAGCAGGACTGCAATCGCCAGCACAACCGGCCAGCGTGTTGTAAGCTGGCGAATCCCTTCACCGGTAATCTGGCGGGTGAGCATAATCGCAAACAGGATCAGCACCGATACGGCGCCGACGTAGATCAAGACCTGTACCACGGCCAGAAATTCGGCTTCGAGCAGCATGTAGAGCGCGCCAACGCCAAAAAAACAGGCAATTAACCACAGCGCGGCGTGGATCACATTCCGCACCGAGACGACCATCGCTGCCGAAACCAGAATAAAGAGGGCTATCACCCCGAATACAATTTGGACAACGATTTCCATCACGCTTTCCTACTCCAGCACTTCGCTGTTTTCATTGCCGGATTCGCTGTTTTCACAGCGTGGCACTCAATTCCTCTAGCTCTGCCCGTCGTCGTTCGGCCTGCGATGCGGCGTAGACCTGTGTCAGCCAGAGGTAGGCCCCCAGATTAATGGCAAGGGTTATCACAAAGGCCGCCAGCCAGCGCAGCACCGGTGACCAGCCCATTGTCAGCAGCATCCCCTCTGCCGGCCCCCAGCGTGTGAAGGCAACCCACAACGCGGCGCTGAACAGATTGACCAGTGTTAATGGAATGAGAAACTTCCAACCAAAATCCATCAATTGATCGATCCGCAAGCGGGGCAAGGCGCCACGGAGCCAGACCATCACGAAGAAGAAGATGTAGGTCTTGAGCAGGAAGTAGAAGACGCCCAGCATGCCGGCCAGTACATTGAATAAGCCATTACCATTAGGATTGGTTGGTGTAATTGCCTGCGCGTAGAGCCAGTTCACCCCCGGCCCCTGCCAGCCACCCAGAAAGATGATGGCCGTGATAGCACAGAGCAGGAAGTTCAATACGTATTGAGCCAGGTAGAACAGACCGAATTTCATACCGCTGTACTCGGTCATGTAGCCGGCCACGATCTCTGAGTCGGCTTCAGGAATGTCGAACGGAGTGCGCTCACCTTCGGCCAGGGCAGCGATGAAGAAGGCGACAAACGCAACAAAACCGACCGGGGTGAAGATGAACCAGCCCAGACCAAGGTCAGGAATGCCGGGCAGATCACGATTGCTGATCAGCAGGCCAGACTGATAATTGATGATGTCGTTGATCGAGAGTGAGCCGACAATGATCACGATGGCGATCAGCGAGAGGACTGCCGGAATTTCGTAAGAGACCATCTGGGCCACTGCCCGCATCGCTCCCAGCAACGAAAACTTGTTGTTGCTGGCCCAACCGGCCATCATCAATCCAACCGCACTGATTGACGAGACAGCGAAGAAGAAGAGGAGACCGGTCGGCAAATCAACCGGTGTCATACCCGGCCCCCAGGGCACAACCGCAAACATCAAGACTGTCGGCGCAACGACAACACACGGGGCAAGAAAATGAACGATCCGGTCAGCTGCCGCCGGTACGATGTCTTCTTTGGTGAACATCTTGACGCCATCAGCTATCGGCTGCCAGATGCCCTCTGGGCCAACCCGGTTGGGGCCGATCCGATCTTGCATGCGGGCAATTACCCGCCGCTCGTAGTAGGTGAAGAAGAGCATCTGTAACGGGGCAACAATCAGCACAATCGTCACAATAATGATGTAGCCGATCAGGTTGATCAACCAATCGGGCCATCCCCAGCCAAAGGTACCGTTAATGAGTCCCTGCAAGATGTCGTACATGAAGGTTCTCCGTCGGGTTATGCTTCCTCTCCCGAACCGTCACGTGCCTGTTCCTCGGCCTGTTTTCGCTTCGCTGCGTTGGCGGCCCGGATGGCTGCTAACCGCGCCGCTTTCTCGTCGGCAGGGGTAGTCGGAGCCGCCGGCGCATCGCCGGTTGGAGCGGGAGCGGCGCCTTCGGCGGCCTTCTTCGCCGCGTTGGCCGCCCGGATGGCCGCCAGTTTCGCCGCTTTGTCGTCGGCGGGAGCAGGCGCTGTCGGTGATGCACCTTCAGCAGGGGACGTGCCATCACCGGTCTGGGCAGCCTTTGCCGCCCGGATGGCCGCCAGTTTCGCCGCCTTCTCTTCAGGGGACAGTTTGCGAGCCTCGGCGGGAGCTGCCGGTGTAGCAGCTTCAGGTGGTGAAGCAGGTGCCTGCGCAGCCAGTTCCGCTCGCCGGGCAGCAATCCGTTCGGTCAGATGGGGGGCAATCCCGATCACGTCTGGCCGCCGGCGAATATTGCCCTGCAACTTCTTCAATGCACTCTCGCGAACTTCAGCCCACATTGTGGGAGCGATCTTCTCGTAGTAACTGATGGGTCGGTTCAGTTGCGCTTTATGCACGGTCAGACTGCTGTGGTCGTCGGTCGATAACTCGAACTCGTGATCCATCTTGATCGCATCGAACGGACAGACTTCGGCGCAGAAACCACAGCTCATGCAGGCATCGTACTCGATGATAAACTCGGCCACAGCCGGTACTGGCTTACCGGTAGCCGGGTCTTTCGCCTGCGTCATATGAATTACTTGTGGCGGGCAAATGCGTTCGCACTGAAAGCACGAGGTACAGAGTTCGTGACCGGTTTCGTCGTCGTAGAGGAGGATGGGCATGTTGCGGTAGGTTTCGGGGATGCGCGGTCGCTCTTCGGGATACTGGATGGTAAAGGTACCGTGAATCTGCCGATAGCTTCGGTTCAGGCGGAACGACTCCTTCCAGTGCTTCCAGATCACAGCCATCCCCCGCAGCAAACCACTGCCCCGTCGGACACGGGTGTCATCGCGCTGCACCTCAATCACACGCCCACGTGGAATCTCTATCTCGAATGGTGGTGCTGTCATCGATCCACCTCTCCCATCACGATGTCGATGCTGCCGAGAATGACCACAATATCGGCCACCTTGTACCCACGACACATATCGGCCAGGGGCGTCAGGTTGATAAACGACGGTGCTCGCACTTTGTAACGGTACGGTTTTCCACTCCCGTCGCTGACCAGGTAGAAGCCCAATTCGCCTTTTGGCGACTCAATGCGGGCATACGCATCACCGACCGGTGGCCGGACATTCTGGCGGGCCTTGGGGTTGATGTGCCCGCCCTTCGCATCTGGCAACTGCTCAAGCACCTGTTCAATGATCCGTTTACTCTGGCGCATCTCTTCAATGCGTACCAGAAAACGGTCATAAACATCACCTACTTTACCGACGGGAATATCGAAATCGAAGCGGTCGTAAACACTGTACGGTTCGGCTTTGCGTACATCGTAGGGAATGCCCGAACCGCGCAACACCGGGCCGGTCACGCCATACGAGAGCGCGACTTCACGGGGCAGGATACCGATGCCGATTGCCCGTTGTAACAGAATCTCATTATCGCGTAATAACCGCTCTAGCTCATCAATATAGGCCGGCAGTGCGATCAACAACTCGCGCAAATTGGGAATGAATTCAGGGGGCAGATCGCGCACCACACCGCCGAAGCGAAAATAGTTGCACATCAAACGGGCACCGCTTGCCATCTCGAACAGATCGAGAATCTTCTCTCGCTCGCGCATCCCGAATGCCAGCGGCGTCTGCCAGGCCCCCATATCGTTGATCATGAAACCAACCGCACTCGCGTGATTGAGGATACGGGTTAGCTCGACCATCAGCACCCGGATGTACTCTGCCCGTTCAGGCACCTCAATCCCGGCCAATCGCTCGACCGCCATCGCATAGGCGTGATTGTTGGCCATCGAATTAAAATAGTCGAGCCGGTCGGTATAGGGCATATTTTGCAGATACGAATTCGCTTCGGCAATCTGCTCGTGATTGCGGTGCAGATACCCGAACACCGGCTTAAGATCAACCACCGTCTCACCATCAACCGTCACCAGCATGCGGAAGACACCGTGAGTTGATGGATGTTGTGGCCCAATATTGACTTGCAGCTCTTGCGTTTGGAGCATATCGACACCAGTTCTCTATGGGTATCGCTTCTTGCAAGCGAAGATATGAACAATAGTATTGACAATCAAGCCTGACTATTCGTCGCTACCCAGATATTTGTCTCCCTGTCGAGGAAAATCTTTGCGCATGGGAAAACCTTCAAACTCGTCCCACATATAGATGCGCCGCAGGTATGGATGGCCGACAAATTCGATGCCAAACAGATCGAACGCCTCACGCTCATGAAAGTTAGCTGCCGGCCAGTGTGGCGTGAGTGATGGCACGGAAGGCGCATCCCGTGGTACCCGTACCCGTAACACAATACCCGGACCGCCTGCCGGATGGTAGAACCGATAGACTAATTCAAAACAGCCGGCGTGAAGGTAATCGACCACGGCAATATCGGACAGAAAGGCATAACCGAGCGTATCGCGCACAAAAAGGGCTGCCGCAACGAGATGATCGGGGTGAATAAACGGATCGGGTGGATGAAACAGACCGGGTTGGGGGCCGTGAGCAGGTGGTGGCGTGATCGCCAGGGGTTCCACCTCGATCAGGGCATCCGGCAGCGCCGTGGCCAGTCGTGTCCGCAGATCGGTTGGTGTCAGTTCAGGCATCGTTCACCACACTCCGTTTCAAGTCGTCGGCTGCGATCTCAGGAGCGATCCCACGCGCCTTGAGCGCATTCTCAAGCTCTACTTCGGGATCCATGATTGGGAACTGGCGTACCACTTCAGGATGCTCGATCTGCCCCGAACGGTGCTCGCCATGGCTCGGCGATGTATATGGGCTGAGCAACGGCAACCCACCAACCGGATCGACCAGCTTGCCGTCGATTTCCAATCCCTTCGCCCCAAAAGTTGGTACCGGAAAGTCGCCCGTCTGCGGCTTATCGCCACTCCCGTACCAGCGCACTCGCCCAAGCTTCTGCCGGTCAATCTGCTCTTGCAACGTCATCAGAGCGTGCAGGAGTGCTTCAGGGCGTGGGGGGCAGCCGGGTACATACACATCAACTGGAATCAACAGGTCGATACCACGCAGAACATTGTACCCATCACGGAAGGGGCCACCGGATGTTGCGCAGGCCCCCATCGAGATCACATACCGCGGCTCGGCCATCTGATTATAGAGCCGCACCACCTGGGGGGCCATCTTCTTCGTCACCGTGCCGGCGACGATCATCAGATCGGCCTGCCGCGGCGACGCCCGAAACAGCTCGGCGCCAAACCGGGCAACGTCATAGCGACTCAACCCGAACGCCATCATCTCAATTGCACAACACGCCAGCCCAAACGCCATAGGCCAGATCGACGAACGACGACCCCAGTTATAAAACCGGTTCACCGTCGTCAACAAGATACCCTGGCGTTCGAGTTCGAGCTGGGTTGGATCAATCTCAGCCATGGTTACACCCACTCTAGGGCGCCTTTACGCCACTCGTAGAGCAAACCGGCAAACAGCATCAGGAGGAAGATGGTCGCTGCAATCAGGCCGTAAAGACCTACTGCATTAAATGCTACTGCCCACGGATACAAAAATATCACTTCGATATCGAAAATCACAAAGGCCAGTGCGTAGAGGTAGTATTGCACCTTGAATTGCACGTGAACATCACCTATCGCTTCCAGACCACACTCATACGTACTGGTCTTGAGCGGTGTGGGCCGCTTGGGACGCAGAAAGAAGGCTAAAACCAACGGGATCAACGGAAAGCTGATTGCAGCAACAAGGAAGATGCCTATCAACGCATAATTGGCCAGCATTGCCTATCCTCCGTGATGCAGTAACGTGTGAAGGTAATGAGAAGTATATCACAAATACGTCGCAATGCTCACAAGATTGACAGTCCCCGGCGTGAACAATTGACAATCAAGCACGAAGATTTACGCACTCGTTATTGAATGTCAGTGCAGATCAGGCCAGGATGTGCGCTGGCTGTGGCAGAGCAATTTGTCGGTAAATCTATACCAGATCTGCATTAAACTTATAACAAAAGGCTATGAACTTATTGTCGATGTGAGGAATGGTCTGGGAGCTGATAGATCAACCCATGGGCCTGCGCCAGATCGGGCAGCCTGCAACCCTCTCAGGCCGCTCCCTGTTCCAGACGTAGCTCGACCCGGCCAACACGAATCGCATCACCGGGATGCACCTCTGTCAATCCGGTCACTTCAAAGCCGTTGAGAAAGGTTCCATTCGTGCTATTGAGGTCTTCGAGCAACCAGACCCCACCCCGCCGTTCCAGCCGGGCATGTTCGCTGGAGAGGAATGAGTCGTTGAGGACAATATCGCAATGCGGGCTACGGCCAATCACCGTCACCGGATTCAATGGAAAGACCTTACCGACAGCGACTCCGCTCTGTCCAGAGCTGGTGACAACCAGTTGTCCATAGGGGCTGGCGAGCGGTGGGGCAGCCGATGTTTGGGCGAGATCGCGCCGGATTACCTGAACCACTTGCCAGAGAAAAAAGTAGAGGAGAAACACAACTGCCACGCGCAGTAAAAGCAGGATAATTCCAATCGAGATGCTGGCAATATCGAAAAACATGGATCAGCCCTCACGAAACGTCAGTTCCAGCCCACCCAGCGAAACCACGTCACCATCACGGAGTGCCCGTTCACTGATCCGTTCACCATTCACAAAGGTACCATTCGTACTCCCCAGGTCGGTCAGCCAGAAGCGACGCTGGCGATAACGCAGTTGGGCGTGTTTTCGTGAGACTCGCGTGTCTTCCAGAATAATATCGTTATCCAGGCCACGTCCGATAGTAACCGTTGTGGTAGCAATGGGCAGCGCCTGTGGTGCATTGCCGATCTGCAAGAGAAAAAAAGCACCTGATGACCGTCCGGGGGCGCGGTCGCTTTGCATAATCATCGTCATCGTCGGCTGATCGGATTGATTGTCGCGCATCTCGGCCTCGACCTGGATCGAACGCCGGGGGACGGCCGGATCTTCCGTGATCACCACCCGCGGATGATCGAGCATCGTGAAATTGCGTTCGGCGGCCAGCTCACTCAGGTAGGTTGCCAGTTCCTGCTCGATCTGCTGGCGTACCGGTTGAAAGATCGCGAAGTCTTGCGGATTCAAAAAGGCCCGGTAGCTGCTCGGCACAATCACGCGCTTGACACTAATTGTCTGGTTGCTCTCCATCGCCTTCTCTAACCGACGCGCAATCTCGACCGGTTGAATCGTACTACGAAAGATACGCGCTACCGATCCTTCGACCATCTGCTCCATAAACTGTTCAAATCGGCGTAGGGCAGACATGGCATTTCCCCCATGGCAATTGGATCAACGGCCGCTGCCGGCAAACATCTACACATACTATACCGTCATTATCGGCGAAGCGTAGATGGGTGGCAAGTTGAATGGCAGAGACACATGGTTCCGACACCAGCTTGAAACCGCTATAGCCAGGCAGGGGTACAGGCCTGCCTGTCATTACAAGAGCGATCTACAGCTCGTGACTATCTGGTCTCACGGACAACCGAACCGCTCCGCGACCTTTGCAAGACAAAACGTAACAACGTGCTTCAGGTATGTTGTGCCGGTGTTCGCACCGGCTCACCGAGGTACCGGGGTTCAAGCGTAGCCAGATCATCGTAATCACGCGCAAGATGGCGCTGCCAGGCCAGTTCGGCAAGATACGCCGGGCGCCGCAAGCGGGCTGCCGGTGCCGGCAACACAGCCCGCTCACCCAAACCGCGTTGCAGGGCAGCTATCGTCGCTGCATCGAGATCACCACAAAAGAGCGCACGCCCACTCACGTCGGCACAGAGTTCAGCGAGCGTGAGATTACGATCAGGCGCCAGGCGCTCAAGGCGATCCTGCGCCACAAAAGGAGCCGTCGCATAACGATCACGCCCCAGCCGTATCAGTGGATAGACCGGCAATGGGGTCGGCGCGTACTGGTACGCCAACGCCTCAAGGGTTGCAATCCCAATCAATGGCAGATCGCCGGCCAGTGCCATCCCCTTCGCCAGACTCAACCCTACCCGCAGACCACTCCAGCTCCCCGGTCCCAATCCGACCGCCAGCACGGTCACGTCGGCTGGTGTTGCACCGATGTAGCGCAGGAGCGCATCGATTTGTGGCAAGAGTTGCGCAGTATGGTTACGTCCCGACTCCCAGACGCTTTCGGCTAATGGGCCGTGCGCATCATAGAGAGCAAGACCGGTCAGTGCGGTAGCGGTGTCGATAGCGAGCAACATTAGCCGAACGTCTCCTCCTTAAACCTAAGCAGTAGTTCACGGTAACGCATCCCACGGGGCGTCAGCCGTATCTGCCGCTTGGTCTCGCTCACATGGCTGAGCACAATGTGTAAATGTTCTGCCGGCATTGCCGTCGCTGCCCGTTCAGGCCATTCGATCAGGCAAATGCCTTCGCTCAACCAGAGTTCATCAAGACCAATCGTAATCAATTCGGTCACATCACGCACCCGGTAGAGATCGACGTGATAGATCGGTAGCCGTCCATGGGCAGCATCGGCCCGATATTCATTGATCAAGACAAAGGTTGGGCTGGTCACCAGGCCGTCGTAGCCGAGGCCACGAGCTATACCTTTAATGAGATGGGTTTTGCCGGCACCGAGTTGACCTGAAAGCAACACCAAATCACCGGCGCGCAGCAGGTGACCAAGGCGCGCGCCGATACGTTCAGTCTGGGTCGGACTATGACTGATAAAATCGAGATCATGCGGCGTTTGGGCCGCCGACAACAGTTGATCGGTCATAGCCCTATTGTACCATAGCCGGGCATGGAAAAATTGCGGGTATGCTGTTCCCTGTCCCTGCATTCTCGCTCGCCCTTAAAGAGAGCGAGATGCGTACCGGGTATTACTTGAGATCAACGACCGGACTCAGGCCAGCCGGTGCAAAGCCACTTGCCGGTGGGATGTCTGTTGCGAGCGTAATCGTTGCTTGACGCAACTCCTGCGCAGTCCGTCGGGCTTCGTTACTAAACCCACCATCCACTGCAATCAACAAGCCGCGATCCAAACGGCGCAAAAACAGCATTTCGGCAAAGTCCTGCACATCGGCGGCAGTAATCAGAGCACGACGTTGGATGAGAACAGCGAACGGTTGCCCCGACGGCTCAGCAAGCACCAGTAAACAACGAGTGGCACGTAACTGCTCTGCGGCAATGACGTGGTAACCAAGCCGACGGGCGTGGGCGGCAGCATCACGAACTGTTACCTTCATACTCCAATCCTCCTCCATTGAGGACCTGGCCTCGCGTGCGAGCGACGGGGCAATACACTGATGGGGGAGATATTCTTCGTATAGTATACCATAAATTTTGTTTTACGTAGAACCGATTGCATTACCCGCCCCGATTCGCCGGCATTTGACAACAGGTGCTCTTTGGCACATAATCTCTTTTGAAACAATGTTTCATTAAGGAGGATCAAACGATGCGTTTCATACAACAGATAACCGTTTTGCTCGCAGGTATGCTGCTGATGGCAGCATGTGGGCAAGCACCGGCGAGTCAGCCCACCGCAGTACCGGCGACGGACAACACCTCAGCGCAACCAATGCTGGTTATGGCCAGTACCAGTATCGTGGCCGATGTTGTGCGTCAGGTCGGTGGTGATCGGGTTCAGGTCGAGACGATTGTGCCGATTGGGGCCGACACCCACGGCTTTGAGCCGACACCTCAAGACCTGGCACGAGTGAGTGAAGCCAGGGTCATCTTCACGGTTGGTGCCGGCTATGAAGAGTTTATTGATCGTCTGATCGCGAGTTCAGGGACGCAAGCTGAAGTCGTCGATCTGTCGGCGAACCTTGCCCTGCGTGCATTGACGGAAGCGGAAGCTACCGGTCATGCCCACGAGGAAGAGCACACCGACGAACACGGAACAGAGGCAGCCGGTGCTGCCGGTGATACCCACGCCGACGATCACAGCAACACGCAGGCTGACGCCCACGGTGATGAGCATGGTGATGAACATGCCGACGAGCACGGGGCAGGGTCGGTTGACCCCCATACCTGGACGGATCCGGCTAACGTGAAAATCTGGACTGATCTGATCTATACCACGCTGAGCCGTCTCGATCCAGATCACGCTGAAGCATACGCTACCCGGGCAACCGATTACAAGCGTCAGCTCGATGATCTTGATCGCTGGATTGCCGATCAATTTGCCTCTATCCCGGCAGAACGGCGCTTACTCGTCTCTGACCACATTATCTTTGGCTATATGGCCGATAAGTACGGGTTACGCCAGTTGGGGGCAATTATTCCTGGGGTAAGTTCGAGTGCCGCCCCCTCGGCTCAGGAATTGGCAGCGTTGCAAGACCTGATTGCCGACTATGGCGTGACGGCCATCTTTGTTGGTAATGTTGCGAATCAGCAGATCGCCGAGCAGATCGCTCGCGATACCGGCGTGCGCATTATCACCGTGTTAACCGAGTCGCTGACCGATGCGAACGGGCCAGGCGCGACGTACCTCGACTACATGCGCTTTAATGTCCAGGCAATTGTTGATGGGTTGCGTAGTTAATCTACGTTCTCGCGTACAATAGAGCAGCATCAGTGATGCTGTCACCATCACTGATGCTGCACCGGTTTTTATGCCTGAAGGAAGGCGATTATGACAGCTTCATCAGTCATCGCACCGACAGTTGCCGATCCGGTAACGACGGTTCCCGCGTTAGATATTCGTCATCTCACCGTCCATTACCGGCAGAACGAGGCGCTACACGATGTCTCGGTGACTATCAATGTGGGTGAGCAAGTGGCAATTGTCGGGCCAAACGGTGCCGGTAAAAGTACCCTACTGAAAGCTATCGCCGGCCTTCAACCGATTACCAGCGGCGAGATTCGCTATTTCGGCCAAGAGCGGGTCGCGCCGAATGAGATTGCCTACGTGCCTCAGCGGTTGCAGATCGACTGGCGCTTTCCGGTTTCGGTCAGTGATGTGGTTTTAATGGGCCGGGTCGGTCGCATTGGTCTCTTCCGTCGTCCTTCTCAGCATGACCGGCAGCTTGCCCAACGAGCGTTAGAACGGGTTGGGCTGGCAGCGTTTGCCAATCGCCAGATCGGTCAGTTGTCAGGCGGTCAGCAACAGCGGGTGTTTCTGGCGCGAGCGTTGGCGCAAGAAGCACGCCTGTTATTAATGGATGAACCACTGGTTGGGCTGGATATTCCCTCGCAAGACGAGATCTTTCGCACCCTGGCTACGCTACGCCAGGAAGGCGTCACCGTCTTGACGGCGCTGCACGATCTGCAGCAGGCAGCGCGCTATTTTGATCGGGTGATGCTCCTCAATCGTAGCCTGATTGCGTGCGCACCGGCTCGCGCAGCCTTCACTGCTGCCCATCTGGTCGCTACCTATGGCGGGCATCTTCATCTCTTGCAGAGTGGTGATGGGCTGCTTACTGTCGCTGATAGTTGTTGTAATCCTGATCCGGATGGCGGTCTATGATCGATTTTTTTACTGCCCCCCTGGCCTACTCATTTATGCAACGCGGCTTGCTGGCGGCGCTGCTGGTCGGGGTTATCTGTGCGGTGGTTGGCGTCTATGTCGTGCTGCGCGGCATGGCCTTCTTGGGTGATGCGCTGGCGCATACGATGTTGCCCGGCATTGCAGTCGGCTATCTCCTAAACGGTGCTGATCGTGGTGCACTCTTCTGGTGGGCACTGGGCACAGCACTGGTCAGTTCATTCTCAATTGGGGCAATTAGTCGCGCCGCCCGCATCCGTGAGGATACCGCCATTGGTATCGTCTTCGCCGCGATGTTTGCCCTGGGAGTGGCCTTGATCTCAACGGTACGCAATTCGGCTGTTGATCTATCACATTTTCTCTTCGGCAATATTCTCGGCGTTAGCGAGTATGATCTCTGGCGCATTGCCGTGTTGGGCCTGATCGTCATCGCGCTCATCATCCTCTTCTACAAGGAGTTGATGGTCGTTACGTTTGATCCGGTGCTGGCTACCACCCTGCGCTTGCCGGTTCGCTTCTTCGATCTGCTGTTGCTGGCGTTGCTGGCCGTGTCGATTGTGGTGGCGATTCAGACGGTTGGGGTGGCCTTAACCCTGGCGATTTTGGTCACACCGCCGGCAACGGCTGCCTTCTTGACCCATCGCATGCACACGATGATGCTGGTGGCAGCATTGCTGGCAATCGTCGCCGGGGTAGTCGGTCTTTACGCTTCCTATTACTTCAGCATTGCTTCCGGCGCGGCTATTGTACTTACCAGCACGGCCATCTTTGTACTGGTTTGGGCCGGTTCCCGCCTGTCTCACCGGACAGCCTGATCCTGTAGTACAATTGTTGCAGTACAGGCATGAATGCCTGCCATAGTTCGCTCTGCCGGGGTGCCGGCGGAGGTGAGGCAACAATGACGGGTCGGCTATTACTGGTTTTCAGTGTCTTGGTGATGCTGTTTACCACACCGGTTGTCCAGGCGCAGCCGCCGGCAGGTGCGCGATTGGCGCTCAACCGCTGTGGCGCAGGTGATACCGTGCAGTACACACTGGCGGTTGCCGGTGCAGTTATCCCCGATGCGCTGATTCCTGGCGGGATTGAGACACCCAGTTACACTGAGGCTTTTGCCGCACTGCGTCCATTCCTGACGGCTGCCGATTTGGCTATGGCGACGCTGGCCGGGCCACTGGCCGGCGAGGCATTACCTGCTCTGGCTCCTGCGTTAGCCGAGAGTAATCTGCTCTTGTTGGGGACTGCTCAGCCGCGCTTGCTCACTCTTGGCCCGACTGGTGTTGATGCTACCCTGCAAAATCTAAGCCGCTACGGCATTTTTCAACACGGTGCGGTGGCAGATGGCGAGACCCATCCCCCCTTTCTCAAGGTGACGGTACCCCATCCGGCTTCACCGCTGACCCTTGGCTTTCTCAGTGCCACCTGGGGTTTGGAAGGAAATGCCGATCCTCGCAATCAAATTCATCTACTTGCCAATACTGCCGGTATTTTGCCCAATATCAGTGCTGCAATTGAGCAGGCCCGGCAGGAGACCGATCTGGTTGTTGTGATGGCAGCCTGGGGTCAACCCACCGACCCTGATCCGCCCCAGGCCCGGATCAATGCTGCCCGTAATCTGATTGCTGCCGGTGCCGATCTGGTGATTGGGAGTATCCCCGGCGAGACCGCAACGGTCGATTGGGTGCGCGCTGCGGATCGCGAAGGGCTGGTCATATTTTCTGCCGGTGATCTGATCGGTACCGCTACCACTCCGGCTGCCCTCATGTACATCGGTGTGACCCGCGATGAAGACGGGGCAGCCCGTGTCAGTGGTCTCCGTTATCTGCCGATCACGCCTGGTAACGGTGCCCAGGGGCCGACGCCGTTACCAACAGTCCCGCGTGAGTTTGCCCTGCTGATGGGTGATCCCGGTCAATTGCACGCTGTGCCATCCGTACCGCCAACCGGCAAGATCGAAGTTTGTCCGGCACTGGTGTTACCGGAAGCACCGCAAACCCCGATTACCGGCGACTTTGCCCGCTTTTATCAGACCTTCGGTGGGGAACAGACACGTTCTCTCATCGAGGGGATTGCGTTGCTCGGTCTACCATTAGGGCCGGTTACCCGCGAGCTGGCCGGTGATTGTCGTCAAGAGGTTGCCGTGTTGTACACTGAACGTCAGCGATTGGAGTTGCATCCGGGTAATGACTGGCCCAATCGGGTGCTTGGCTCGCATGTCGGGGTCGTCGCCTTTCGGCTTGGTTATCCGGATCAGCCGGTAACACCGCGTACCGATCTGAGTGATCCGTCCGCTTTCGCTGATCCACTGTTCCGCAGTTTCTATGAACGGTATGGTGGGATTAGTGTGTTTGGCTACCCGATCAGTGGCGCACTAACCGAACGTGACCCCAATACCGGACGTGATTTGATCGTGCAGTACTTTGAACGGGCTAGGTTTGAGCTTGATCCCATGGTGCCGTTACCCGCCGATCCACTCTGGCAGGTGCGTTTGGGGCTATTGGGGCGTGAAGTGGGTTCACAGGTATCTGCGCTACTGTGCCCGACGGCTCCTGCGTCGGCGAGTGCTGCTGCACTGGCAACCGCTACACCGGTCACATCACCGGCCACGGTGGTCGGCGCAGTGCAGAGCAGCGGTGATGGATTTCCGTTGCTTCTCGGCGCGATAATTGTCGTATCATTGATACTGGTTGGACTGATTTTGTCGGCAATATACGATCTATACCTTTTCAGCCAGCGCTACGTACAACCGGCGGCTCGTTCTACCCGGAGTGGTTATCGCATGGACACCGGTGCCCGTTCATCAGCACGTGATGCCTGGCAGGAGTCGCTGCGCGGTTTTTCACGTCGCGACAGTCAACCGGCACCCCAAACTGAGACTACCAAACGTTCCTGGCTGGGCAAGATGTTCAAAGGTCGTGACTCCGAACAGTCCTCGACCCAGCGCCAGACTCCGGGATGGCGCCAGCCAACCCGCACCGCCTCGCGCAACACTCAGCCACCCCAGGACTTGCCAGAACCATCGGCGGCTACCGGCCAGGCTGCTGACGACCGACCGCAAACACTACGGGTTGCGCTAACTCCGAATGCTTCCCGTATGCCTGCTGCCTCGCCCCCATCGGCCATTGATCCGCTCAACGGCGACGAACTGGCTGAATGGTTCGATACCGCCGATGAGGCGTCGGTCACCGATCATCGCCAGGGCCGTCTGGATGGCTATATCGGCGATCAACCGGTCGAGTGGAACGATTTGCCACCCGCCGAACGCGAGCGCTGGCTGGCGGAGCTTGGCCCACTGACCGATGATAGCGCTGCCGATGTCCCGCCCGCTGAATGGTCACGCTGGCAAGATGAACTGACCGGCACAACCTCGCCAATGACGGCTGACCTGCCAGCACCAACCACGCCGGACACACCATTTGAAGAAACAACACAGCAGTTCAAGTCAGATGCCGACTCTGGGACTACCCTGGGGCATCGTCCCGACGACGATGATTTACTGCGGAAACTGCTTGGCATATAATAGTGTCAGCCGGGCACAAAGCCGTCTCCAGACGGTTGATTCGCAAACAGTTGAATGATATACTGCTCGCATCAACGAACGTATATACCTGTCTGCGGAATTGCAGGTTATTACTCAACATAGAGGAGAAGAGCGTATGCCCCAGACGCGACTGGTGATCGCCGACGATGAGTCAATCATCCGCATGAACCTCAAAGAGACTCTCGTCAGTCTTGGCTATCTGGTGGTTGGCGAAGCCGGTGACGGTGTGAGTGTGATCAATCTCGCCCGCGAGCTGCGCCCCGATCTGGTCTTGATGGATATCAAAATGCCGAAACTGGACGGCATTCAAGCTGCTCGCATCTTGACCGAAGAGAAGATTGCGCCGGTGCTGCTGCTCACGGCCTACTCTGACCGCGATCTGGTCGAGCGGGCCAAAGAAGCCGGTGTCGTGAACTATATTGTCAAGCCCTTCCGCGAAGCCGAACTGCTACCGGCGATTGAGATTGCCATTGCCCGCTACCAGGAGTTTCTGGAGATGGATCGCCAGGTTGCCGATCTGAAAGAGACACTTGAGACGCGCAAACTGGTCGAGCGGGCCAAGGGCATCTTAATGGACACCCAGGGCTTGAAAGAGGCCGAGGCCTTCCGCAAGATTCAGCAGCTCTCGATGAACACCCGCAAGTCGATGAAGGAGATTGCCCAGGCCATCCTTCTCGCCCACGAGATTTAAGGTGCCTCTGCGCAACAGGCACTCCCGTCTTGATTATGAGGTGCGGACGACGCAAAGTGGCTATCAATTGCTACAACGGCTAAGCCGCTTTGCGTCATACCGGTTACCGGTGGCGGCTATCTCGGTACGCTGGCAGATAACCCCTCCACGTTTGGGCTGCAATGTCATCTTCTGAGCCGACATCATCGCCACTGCCATCACCCTCGTCCCGCTGGCGACACTACGTCCGCCTGCTGGTACCGCATCTGCTGACCATCCTGATCAGCCTTGGCCTCTTCACCCTGCTGCAAACCTGGCTCCAGCCTGCACCAATCCCGGCTGAACCGCAGATTGCCACGGTCACGCCACTGCCGACCATCCCCCCCACACCAATCCCTACCCCCCAACCGACCTTGCCACCGGTGCCGGTAGACGAGGGACTGATCCGGCTCTCCATCCTCGATCTTCAGGCCGAAAACGCCCGCTTACGAACTGCCACCCACCTGCTGCGCGCTGCCATCACCCTCGACGAAGCGGTCAACGCCCTGCAGCGCAACGACATGGCCGAAGCTGATCGAGCGTTGATGACCGCCCGACGGGCACTGGATCGGGCCTACAACCTCAGCACCGAGCAGCAAAAAGGCCCTATCGATGTCATTCGCCTCCAGATCAGCCAGATTCGCGATGATCTCGGCGTGCGGCCAGAGGGCGCCGACCGACGGTTGTGGCAGGTACGTCGGCTGATTTTGACACTGGTGGATGAATAACATACGTCCCGCGTCCATCCATGTTCCGCTCCAGGCCGTATAATACCAGTAGTACGTCTCTGCACAAGGCGAGGATGTCATCCGTTGAATTCAGTTGTCGGCTAACCGTGGTGGTTTTGCTGACGGCAACTCTCTCGATAACCACATTCGGCAAAGGACTGCTATGTATCGCGATCCCTCAATTCGCTCTTCCGAGATAACTCCAGAGTCGCTCTACCTGAGCCGACGGGCCTTGTTAGGTGGCATCGGCGCACTGGGTGCCGGCCTCGTGCTGAGCGCCTGTGGTCTGAATGTTCCCTCAGATCGTCCGGGGCAGGCAGTAGCACCCGACGATACCACCCCCCGCGACGAGCTTGGCGATCCGGCCAACAGCTTCGAGCAGATCACCAACTACAACAACTTCTACGAATTCACGACCGACAAAGAAGCGGTTGCGCACCGGGCCGCCGGTTTCGTGACCCACCCCTGGACAGTAGAAGTGACAGGGATGGTACACAAGCCACGGATCTTTGCTATCGAAGATATCCTCTCGATGTTCGACCAGGAAGAGCGCATTTATCGTCTACGCTGCGTCGAAGGGTGGTCAATGGTCATCCCCTGGCAGGGTTTCCCGCTCCACAAACTGCTGACCATCGTCGAACCAACTGCACAGGCCCAGTTCGTTCGCTTCGAGACCCTCTACGACCCTGATCAGATGCCAGGGCAGCGTGACCGCTACTTCCCATGGCCCTACGTTGAAGGACTACGCCTCGATGAGGCAATGCACGACTTAACGATCCTGAGCACCGGCCTCTACGGTCGTACCCTCTTGCCGCAAAATGGCGCCCCACTGCGCCTGGTAGTTCCATGGAAATACGGCTTCAAAAGCATCAAATCCATCGTCAAAATTGAACTAACCGATACCATGCCGGTATCGTTGTGGATGGCAGTCGCACCGCATGAATACGGCTTCTACGCCAACGTCAATCCCGACGTTCCCCATCCACGCTGGTCGCAGGCCACCGAACGGCGCATCGGCGAGCTTGGCCGGCGCAAAACGTTGCTCTTCAACGGCTATGCCGAACAGGTCGCTGCCCTGTACGCCGGGATGGATCTGGCCCGTAATTACTAGAACTTATTTCATAAAAGCTGTGCTGTCGTGCTCCCAGCCTATCGCACATGCGCATGAACACCTGCTAATCGCCAACAACAGCATATCCTGCTTCCAGTCTGCCGATGTGACAGGAGGAGAGCTACCGCCCATCGCCAGTGCCATCACGCGCCGAATAGGTTGCCTTGCCCGCTCGTCATGCCCGTGTCGCGAAGTTTGGAATGCGGCAGCCATACTGCCGCGCCAGCCGCGCTCACGATCCGGTGCGTGGCACGCTGTTGACCCGGCTGGTCACGGGGATGCTGTTATTCCGTACATCTATCTACAGATCAATCACGTGGCAGATTGAATCCTTCCCGCTCCGCAGGCATGGGTTGCTTTGGAGGGCGGCGGCCTGGTTTCCGCCATCGCCGTGATCAATACCAGAGGTGTATTGTACCGCTCACCCTGCTGATGATAGCTACAACATACGATAATCATCTGGCCTCTCAAGAATTGGTGAGCTATTGTCGCCATCACCATGATCTGGCAGTTGTCAGCCAGCTCCTCTTCATCATCATATGGTCAGATTGAAGGAACTGCGATATATTGAAATAGGCATCCAACCACGAACATTCACAGGTATCGAAACCTACAAGCCTATGTCTGGCAAACTAGCAGCACCACACATATCGCCTTTACTCCGCATCATTCCCCATATAATCGGCCTGCTCCCACTCGTGCTACTCATCGGTGATGGGCTGGCTGATCGCCTAACCGTCAATCCGATTCAATACCTGACCCAACGTACCGGCTGGTTCGCCCTGATACTCCTGTTGGCGACCCTGGCATGTACCCCGCTAAACCGTTGGTTTGGCTGGAAGCAGGTCATGCGCTGGCGTCGTCCGCTCGGCCTCTACAGTTTTGGCTATGCCGGCCTGCACCTTGCCATCTTTGTGGCCCTGGATTACGGCTTCGATCTCAGCCTGATCCTGCAAACAATCAGCGAGAAGCGCTACATCATTGCCGGTTTACTGGCCTTTGCCCTCCTCTTGCCCCTTGCCATCACCTCGACCAGTGGCTGGCAACGGCGACTAAAACACTGGTGGCGCCGCCTGCACCGCCTGGTCTATCTGGCCGCAATCCTGGCCGTGATACACTACCTGTGGCTGAGCAAAGACCCCCGTCCGGCGTTAATCGCCGGCGGTCTGTTAGGAATTTTGCTGCTGAGCCGCCTTATTGGCAGACAAAGCTGGCAGCGTATGGTACAATGGAGCCATGAGCGAATTAAAAGACAAATTAGTTCTCGTCGTTGATGACGAGCCGCGCATGATCACATTCATGCGCATGAATCTTGAACTGGAAGGCATGCGGGTGACAACCGCCACCAATGGCCGCGAAGCGGTCGAAAAGGTGCGCGAAGAGATGCCCGACATCGTCTTGCTCGACATCATGATGCCGGTGATGGACGGTTTTGAGGCGCTCCGGCGTATCCGCAGCTTCTCCCAGGTACCGGTGATCATTCTTACCGCCAAAGATGAAGAAGAAGATCGGGTGCGTGGTCTGGAACTTGGGGCGGATGATTATGTTGGCAAGCCCTTCAGCCAGCGCGAACTGGTAAGCCGTATTCGGGCAGTCCTGCGCCGCCATTACACCCAACCTCCCATCCCTCAAACCCTGGTGAAGGTTGATGATCGGTTAAGTATCGACTTTGCCCGCCGCGAAGTGTTGGTCGATGGCAAGCGCGTCAATTTGCGACCAACCGAATACCGCCTGCTTTACCATCTGGTTCAGAATGCCGGTTACGTGCTAACCCACGAGATGCTGCTGAGCAAGGTGTGGGGGCCAGAATACCGCGACGAAAGTCACTATCTGCGTTTGTACATCACCTATCTGCGCCAGAAGATCGAAGAAGATCCATCCAACCCAAAATATATTCTGACCGAACGCGGCGTTGGCTATCGCTTTGTCGATTTTCCCGGGGCGCGCCGCATCAATGCTACCGATGTACCGGTGTGACGTAGTCCCTGTCTTATCCATCCACGACCGGCTACAGCGCGTTAGTTTCTCTCCCTCAATATTCTGCTACGAGAGCAAGATTGACTTCCGCCCCCCTCCTTACCTATCCCCAGCGGGGGGAATTGTGGAGAGGCGCCCCCGCTGGGCGGAGGCATTCCCCCGCACTCAGCGGGGCTATGCATTACCCATAACGCGAATACTGCATTGCCCGCGTGCCGGAGCGGGTCGGGGGAGTGATGAAGAACGTGCTCCCCAGCCGGGAGCTGGGAGCGCGCGCCGGAGGCGCGCATGGTGCCGGTACCAGTGCTGGAGGGAGGAGCCAGGCGCAAGCTCCCGCCCCTGGCGGCATGCACAAACGGCCAGGACAGATGATCGAACCCAACGTCTACCTTATCAGGCCGCCCTCGATCAAACGTCTGCCCTCCCCTCTCCCACCCCCAGCGGCTATGCCTTACCCACAACTGGTGTCAACCACGTGCGTATCAGCAGGTATGATCGCCATGGATGCTGTTGTGGGCGACTGGCCCGATGGCAGTGTGCCGCTCCAGCCGTGCTATCACGTGCTGGATGGATTGCCGTACCCGCTCGTCAGGCGCGTGTCGCGCAGTTTGGCGTGCGGCAGCCATGCTGCCGCGCCAGCCGCGCTCACGATCCGGCGCGGATTGCAGCGGACACCCGTGCCGGTACGTTCCCCTGATGATGGGGATGGCTGAGCACAGGCCGGCAGCCTGCCCCTCCGCGTGCTGGTGCCGGTAGTGTGGAGGGGCGGGTTCGGTAGGGGCGGGTTGAGAACCCGCCCCTACGGACGGTGCCTGTGCCGTTCACCTGACCTTCCACGGGATGCGGTGGACGGGAATGTCGTGCATCGCGGTTGTTCAGAGGTAATCGCAGCCGCTACGCTCCCCGCTCCCGCGCAGCGCTATGCCTTACCCATACCCAGGTTGTCAACCGCTTCGCCCATCAGTCGAACCTGTCTCATTGTACGCGATCCTGGGCACTATCGCGTCACCCTGCTGTCGCGTGGGTCGTACGTCACGAACGGAAAGCGGATGATAGCAGCGGAGGTAGCCGTTGGATCAGACCATGGGGAAGACGTCCAGCCTGCGCACTAGCGGCCATGGCCAGCCCCTGCCGGCGGTGGCGAGGATGCCTCCACGCGGGCCACGGGGAGCGCGTGCAGACCGGCCTAACGCAGCGTGACATGTGGGTAATGCATAGGGGAGCGCGAGCCTCCAGCTCGCTCACCACCCGGTCTGCGTAGATGACTCCCGCCCCCAGCGGGGGCGGGCTGGGGTGGAGGTGAACCCTACCCCACACCTCTCACTGTAGGCGCCTATGCATTACCCACAACTGGTGTCAACCACGTGTGTATCAGCGGGTATCGCCATGGGTGCTGTTGTGGGCGACTGGTCCGGTGACAGGGCGCAGCTCCAGCCGTGGTATCACGTGCTGAATGGGTTGCCTTACACGCGCATCATGGGCGTGTCGCGCAGTTTGGAGTGCGGCAGCCATGCTGCCGCGCCAGCCGCGCTCACGATCCGGCGCGTGGCATACCGTTACCCATCCTGGTCACGAGGGTGCTAAATGTGCTCGGGCCGATCATCGAGTCGGTCAGGCATGCGTGCGATCCCTGTGCGTAAACGGTTACGTTGCGAGAGATTCGTGCCTGTACACCAACGGCCACGGCCAGCACCTGACGGCGGTGGCGAGGATGCTTGCACGCAGGCTGGAAGCCTGCACCACGGGGAGCCGCCACGGGGAGTGCGTGCAGCCCGGCCTAACGCAGCGTGACATGTGTGTAATGCATAGCCCAGTAGAGGCGGGCTGGGGTGGGGGTGTTTCGCCTCACCCATCTGAAAACAGCAAAAGTATCACCCTGGCCCTGACCTTGAGCGATACACACTGTGCGCAAACGATGGTCTACCCTGGAAGCGCGAGCCTCCGGCTCGCTCATCACCCTGCACGATCCGCAGTGCTTTCACCAGCGGAATGTTCCCCCTGGGAGCGCGAGCCTCCAGTTCGCTCACCACCCGGTCTGCGCCGATGACTCCCGCCCCCAGCGGGGGCGGGCTGGGGTGGGGGTGATACAAAGACAGAAACCAGGTAAGAGGAAAGCGGCGTATCACTCCCACTGGGAGCGCGAGCCTCCGGCTCGCTCATCACCCTGCCTGTACAATATCATTTATCTGACAGATTGGCTATTGGTTGGCAGCACGACTTCCACACGTCAAGACGCAGTGAGGGTACTGTCTGCCGAAGACGGATGTGGATGCATATCAGGCTCACTTCGCCATTCCACAGGCCGCCAGCAACCGTTCAGGTTGACCGCGGTAATCGTCCCAGCGCAGATCACCGCGCACGATACCCCCCAACACCTGCCAGAGACCGGCATTGACCGGCGTCTGTAACCCGTGGGCGGTGGCGGCTGCGGCCACCGCGCCGTACAAGAACTCCCCTTCGGAACGGCTACGTCCCGCGCGCAGATCACGGAGCAGCGACGGATCTTTACCGCCCCGGCCACCGGCTACCCGCTGGCGCAAAATCGGATCGAGGATGATCGGTGGTAGCCAGCGAATGCCGAAGGCCAGCAGTGCCGCCGGATAGCGGGGTAAATTGACCGGTCGTATCCCCATGCGTTGCATCACGGCCAGCGCCTCACGCACGGCGGTCCGTTCCAGTGCCACCAGCCGGCGGTCGGCGTAGACCTGCGCAACCGACCAATCGAGAATCGCAGCAGTCGCATTTCCTAGCATATTCAACAGCGCTTTCGACCATTTCATAGCGCGGTAGTCGTGATAACGCTGGACAGTAAAGCCTGCATTGCTCAGCGCCGTTTCGGCCAGTGTGAGATTACTTGTTCCGCCTACCGGCGCTAACCCAATTCCACCCGCTTTCGTCACAGTGATCGTCGTGGGGCCGGTAGCGTCAACCGAGGTTGTAATTGCGCCGGCAATAATCCGATCCGCGCCAAAAGCCTGGGCCAGCGCTTCTTCGTTGCCCAGCCCATTTTGCAGCGTCAGGATGGATCCAGGATTGAGGTCGCGTAAGGTGGCAATCGCCCCGTTCGTATCGTAGCCTTTGACACACAAGATTGCCAGCGCCGGTTGTTGAAACGCTGCTGGTAAATCGGCTACTGCACCGGCAACCGTCAAACCGGTTAGTGAACATGCCCCGATACCACTCACCTGTAACGGTGTGGCTTGCAACGCCGCTGCGCCGTTTGGGCGGGTCAAAAGCGCGACCGGCTGCCCGTTGCTGGCCTGGGCCAGCCGTGAAAGGAGCAACAACCCGATTGCCCCCCCACCGACAATGACGATGGTCATTGATTCCTCCTCTATACACACTCGCCTTCAGTATAGCGGAAAATCTGGTTGCTACGACATTGAGCAGGAGGGTATTGTGACGTGTCTTCGTGGTGCAACTTGTGGTAGCATGGTAGTGCAGGATCCGCGATAGATCAGGAAACAAAAGGTATGGCAACACCACCACAAGTTGGCGAGATGGCTCCCGACTTTACCCTTCCGAACGAAGCCGGCGAACCGGTCTCACTCAGCCAGTTTCGCGGCAAGCGGGTTATTCTCTACTTCTACCCCAAAGACGATACTCCCGGTTGTACATCACAAGCCTGCGGTTTCCGCGACTCATACCCGGTCATTGAAGAAAAGAACGCCGTCGTGATCGGGATCAGTCCTGATGGCACCAAATCCCACGCCAAATTCAAAACGAAACACAACTTGCCTTTCATCCTGTTAGCCGATGAGCAGCACAGTGTTGCCGAGGCGTATGGGGTGTGGGGCGAGAAGTCGATGATGGGCAAGAAATATATGGGCATCATTCGCTCCCACTTCGTCATCGATGAAGAGGGTCGCATTGTGCAGGCTGAAATTAAAGTGAGTCCCGCCGATAGTGTCAAACGCGCTCTTGCAGCGCTGGGCTTATAGTCGCCGCGTGCCATGGCGAGAGCGATTTACGCAGCTGTATAATCCATTCTCTTATCAGGGAGCGTCACATTGAGTGCGGAAGCGTTGTTTCCGTACTCAATACACGCGACACGTGATACCTGGGATAAAGCAGAGAAACCGTTGTGTAGCGCTGAAATTAAAGTGAGTCCCGCCGATAGTGTCAAACGCGCTCTTGCAGCGCTGGGCTTATAGTCGCCGCGTGCCATGGCGAGAGCGATTTACGCCGCTGTATGACCCACTCCCTGATTAGGGAGCGTCACATTGAGTGCGGAAGCGTTGTTTCCGCACTCAATACACGCGACACGTGATACCTGGGATAAAGCAGAGAAACCGTTGTGTAGCGTGGTTAGTGCGGCGATCCGGTCTGCGTCTTTAGACAGCGATCATTGATCAACCGACCCGGCTATCTCGATACCGTAGCGTTCTTCATCACCGCCCCGCAATCGCTTCCACAGTGTCAGGCGGGTACATCGTCTGCATGACCAGACTTGTCTAATACCAAATCCGCTCTGTCGAGTCTGATCTGGGCACGTTCCCTCTTATCTGCACCTACATCATGTTGCGCAACAATACATCTTGTGGGGAACGGGCAGTCGCTATCGTTTTCATATCAATACCCAGTGCCGTAATCGTTTGCGCCATCGCCGGTGAAATACCGGTGATCACTGCCTCACACCCGATCAGCCGGAGCGCCTGCACCGTCTGCATCAGACTCTGAGCAGCCATGGTGTCAAAGGCCGGCACACCCGCCACATCAATCACGATCAGCTTCACGCGGCGTTCGCTAACCACACTGAGTAACCGTTTTAACAGCGTATCAGCTCGCTGATGATCGATCTGACCAACAATCGGTGCCAGCAACACCTGATCGGCAATCTCGACCGTTGGGGTTTCCAGCGATTGCACCACGTTCCGTAACATATGTTCCGTGCGCTGTAATTGGGCTGTTTGTTGCTCTAACTCCTGAGCATGTACTTCGACCTGTTGAGCGTGCAGCCTGGCCCGGACTGCTTCAGCAGTCGCCTGCTGGGCAAGACCTTCCAACCGTTGTAGGAGATAGCGAAATGGGATGAGGGTCAGCATGTTGGTGGCCAGATACAGTCCAATCGAACCGGCCCAGTCTTCGATGGTATCTTGAACGGCCAGTGTCTCTGGGGTTACAAAAGACGCATTGCCCGTCACATAGATGGCTGCTGTGATCATCATGACGATCAGCGAAAGAATGAGCGCGACGATACTTCCCAACCGATCAAAATAGATCAATGCCAGCACATTAATACCGAGCCAGAGAATGCGTCCACTCCCCACCAGTCCAAACGTTACCAGCAGAAAGGTCGCAATCGCTCCCAGTACAATCAGGAGCAGCAGAGCGCGTATCTTTGCCTGTAAGCGTCGTACCAAAGAAATGACGACAATGGACAGATAAGTAAGGAAGTATATTCCAATATACGGTAACGCTCGTTCACCTGCCGCACTGTAATCTGCCCACGAACCAACGATGAGCGCAATACCCCCCAGAACGACTAGTGCCCATAACAGGTTACTGAGAATCTGCTCTCGCCATTGCTGAACTATTGTATGAGCATTGTTGGGAGTTTGTACGTTCGTCATGACATATCTCCAGGCATCGTAAACAGGCAAAACTGTAATCTGCAATCAGTCTGCGTGTAGATGCGTACATGGCGGATCAACAAAAAACATTTGTGCAATTGTAACACCGCTATCAGTGTACTGACAAATATGGTAAAAAATCGATCTACCGCTCTGTTCAATCTGGCGCGATGCCTATCAGGACGCCGTTGCATAACTGGAGTGCCAGTCGGCCATCTTGTTCAACGACAGGCATTGCTAAATGTTTATGAGGCTGGTATTCAACCGCATCGGTAATCTGTACACGTTGACCATCAGCCACAATGAAGGTAAACGGTATGCCCCATTCAGCAATTGCCCGCACAAAGGCGTAGGCCCGTTGTACCGACCATTCCGCAGTCAACACAAAGTCCTGTGTCCGGGGTGAAGGAAAGTAACTGCCACCCGCTGCCTGGGGTGACGGTCGCCACTCTGCACTGGTGATCTGGCTGAGTGCGGTCGGTAACATTGTGGCGGCGCATTGTCCGGCGAGTGTTTCCAGCGTATGTAGACGCTCGCCGGGCGGTAGATCAAACCATTCCTGGCAGACAATCGGGCCGTGATCAAAGTCCGCATCCATCAGGTGCAGGGTCATTGCCGTGCGCGTCCAGCCCAATCGCAACGCCCAGAAGAGTGGTTCCGGGCCACGGAGTTCTGGTAATGGCGATGGGTGCAGGTTGAGCCAGCCGTAGCGTGGTATCTCAAGCAATGCTGCCGGGATGCGCCAGGGCCAGCAGGCAACAATCGCGAGGTCTACCTTCTGCCGACGCAACTGCTCACCGATCTCGGCAATAGCATCTCGCCGAACGGCATAGCGCGGAATCCCGGCTGCATCGGCAATGGTAGCCGCTGTTGCCGGTGCGAGTAGCGTAGGGTTGCGTGCAGGTGCAGCCGCCGGTAACTGGGTCAACGCCGGCATACCCGCCGGTGCCGGATGCACCAGCCCGATCACCTCAACCGGCAACCTCAGCAGACCCTGCAAGACTGGTAGTGCCATCGGGCCTGGAATGGCAAAGAGAACGATGCGCATGGTTATACTTTGCTTTCGGGTATAATACTCATGGTATTACCGTTTGTACACACGAAAGAAAGAGCTATGGCGCGAATGGTGCATTGTGTCAAATTCGGTCGCGAACTTCCCGGTCTGGATCGGCCACCCTTCCCTGGCCCGCTTGGGCAGCGCATCTACGAACAGGTGTCGGCCCAGGCCTGGCGACTGTGGCCACAACAGGCAACGCTGATTATCAATCATTATGGCCTGAGTTTAGGCGATCCGAATGCGCAGCAAATCCTGATGAAAGCCATGGAAGAGTTCTTTTTCGGCGAAAATGCTCCTATGCCTGAAGGGTGGACACCACCAACCGCTGCTCCGGCGAAGGGAGGGCCGCGTCGCAAATAGGACTGATGTGGGAGTTATTAGCGTGTGTGCCACTCCCGCTCTGCCCTACAGGCTAACGGTAGACGGCACCAGCTCGATTGCCGGAACGATGGTGAAGCGCAGGCAGGCATGTGCGGCGCGCAGTGCTGACTCGACGGTCGCCGGATCAGAACCACGAGCAAAGATGAAGCCGAGATAGCTGTCACCCTCTGGTAGGGGTGTCAGCGGGTAATTGAGCGGTGCCGTAATTTCGACTGCCTCAATACCGGGAATTGCACATGCCTCAGCCACTCCATCAACGGCGCGTAGGATACCGGCTTGTGGGATCGGTATCATCATCACCCCACCCGCCTGTCCCTCGCGACTGAGGGTGTCCACAGGTAGACCGGCAGCCTGGCGCAAAATCAATTCCTCTAAAGAGGCATCAGTGCCGAAACGTAATGTTCGCGAGCATAAACCGCCGATGCTGCGGTTAGCTAACTCGATCATCCACGGCCCGCACTCGTTGATCCGCAGCTCGGCATGCAACGGCCCACGCTCTAACCCCACAGCCCTGGCCGCTGCTGCGGTTACTGCACAAATTGCCGCTTGCGTTGCTTCCGGTAGGCGTGATGGTGTGACGTAGATCGTCTCTTCAAAAAACGGCCCATCGAGCGGGTCAGGCTTGTCGAAAAGCGCCAGTACCTGTACCTGGCCGTGATCGATCAATCCCTCCAGCGCAACCTCAAATCCCGGCACAAAGTCTTCAATCAAGAACTCATGCACCCCTGCCCCTTCAATCCGGTCGAGCAAGGCGGCGAGGCGGCGGATTGCCGCGAGGCACTGGGCCGGGTTATCGGCCCGGATAACGCCGCGACTGCCGTTGAGGCGCAGGGGCTTGACAACACAGGGAAACGTGACCGACTGCACCAGCGTCGGTAGATCGTCGGCGGTGGTGCAGAGGCGAAACGCCGGTGACGGTACTCCGGCACGGGCGAAGAGCTGACGCATCAGATGTTTGTCACGAGCAGCAGCGGCGGCTTCTGGCCGATTGAAGGGCAGCCCAATATCGGCACAGGCCAGCGCCGCCAGTTCAACCCCACTGTCGTCAACCGGTAGGATAGCGCTCAACGGTTGGTTAGCGTGCAAATTGCGGATGGCCTGCAATGCTGCTGCCTGATCACTAAAATCAATCAATAAGCGCCCCGGCAATGGCCGACTCAAGGCGGGTGGGGTGTCTTCAGCAACCGTTATCTGGACACCGATCCGCCCGGCTGCATCCAGAAAGGCCGGCAGCCGGTACGATGATGGTGTGGTGAGCAACAACAGATGTGGACGCATACCGATCTCGGTCATAGCTGTCGCATTCCCGTACACAGGCTACAAATATTTTGCCATCAACTGGCTGTCTGTCGGTTCAGCACAACAGTACCACGGTTCGCTCAGCCTTGGCACCGGTGCAGCATCTGGCACGGTCGCCGGGCGCGGGCCAGGGCCAATAATCCGATCACACAGGTCGAGCAGTCGCAGATAGAAGCTGCTGCGCGACTCGCCACACTGCTCGCTGCACTGGGCAAGCGCCATCACCTCGCGTTGTAACGTGTCCATCGCCGGGTCGGGATGCCGCCAGGGGTACACCAGCGCCTCCGGATCGAACGGCTCAACCAGCGCCTGTACATCGGGCAGCTCAAGCAACCGCGATCCTTCAGGTATGAGCAGCCGTAAGCCGTACTGAACCGGAGCAACACTCTCGATCAGGCCCAATTCAGCGATACCAAGCAAAAAGTCGCGATACACCTGGCGTGTTGTCCACGGTGTAAAGGCCACGAATGTTGCATTCAGGGCAATATCGTGTTCCCGTAGAAGCTGAACCGCACGCACCACATCGGCCCGGCTGTGACGTTTGGCAAAGCGGGTCAGGATGGTGTCATCGAGCGCTTCAACGGCGCTCACGACCATGATACAGCCGGTTGCGCGTAGTTCCGGCAACAGATGAGCATACCGAATGATGTGCTCGATCTTGATCGTGACATCGTAGGTCAGGTCGGGAAACTCGGCGTGCATAGCGCGCACAATCGGTAAGACGTGGCCGGGGCCATTCAGAAAATCCGGGTCGCCAAAGGTGATATGGCGCGCTCCGGCAGCGACCTGTGCCCGGATGTCGGCCAGCACGGTTGAGCGCGGTACCACGCGAAAATGCCCGTTGTAAACCGGGACAACCGGGCAGTGACGGCAGAGGTGTTTGCAGCCACGAGTTGTTTCGGTATACCCGGCCAGATGGGTCTTGCCACCGCTGATCAACGTTGCATAGCGGTCGAGAGGCGGTAAGCCGTTCCGGTCAGGCGGGATGAGATCGAGCCGATTGAGGAGAATGGTGTCGGCAACTGACGGGCGTTTGCCGGCGGCTATGTGCTGCCAGATCGCCGTGAGCTGTTCCTCAACTTCGCCACCCAGGCAACAATCGGCCCCAGCCTGATGCAGGATTGCGGCATTGAGCGGAGCGTACAGTCCGTAGCAGACAATATATGCGTTTGGTGCTGCTGCCCGCAGGTGTGGCAACATATCCAACGCCAGCCGGGTGGCCGTGTGCATCGGTACCGAGATTCCGATTAGTGCGGCATTGGCGGCCATTTCTGCCGTCAACGGTGTGACACTGGTGTCAACACAAACCACATCTGCCCCTGCCCGGCGTAGCCACGCGGCGGGTGATGCCAGGCTGAGCGGTTGGTGGCCAAGTTCATAGGTTGAGATAAGTAAGACGTTCATGATGATATTGTACTCCAAACTGAGATGTTGACGAACAGCGGGCCATCAGGATGTTACATCAAATCTGGTGTAATATCAGACACACGAGAACGTATTTCATAAAAGCTGTGCTGTCGTACTTCCAGACGGTCGCACAGGCGCATGAACGCTTGCCCATCGTCAACGCCGGTATATCCTGCTCCCAGGCTGCCGGTATTGCAGCAGGGAGGGCTAATGAGCTTCTTCGGCGCCATCACGCGCTGGATTGGTTGCCTTGCCCGCTCATCATGTGCGTGTCGCGACGTTTGGAAATCATCGCTCCAGGCAACCCATTCGCCGTAATACGCTTATCAGGCACGTGTCGCGACGTTTGGAGTGCGGCAGCCATGCTGCCGCGTCAGCCGTGCTCACGATCCGAAGCGTGTCACGCCGTTGACCATGCTGGTCACGAGGATGCTGTATGTGCTCGCCACAATCATTGAGTCGATCTGTAATGAATCTAGTCAATGTTTTTTGCAATAGATGCTATCCAAATCATCACTCTTTCCGTCCCATAGCAGTGGCACCGGCGATTGACGAGTGCGGGCCACCTGCTCTCTCCACGGGGAGCGGTATCGACGCCGTGGCGCGAATACCGAATCGTATCCGCGACAATGGTTCACAGTATCCATCAAGATATGATGAACCCAGGTTGCCACCTGTGTTGTGATCAGGCCACAGAGGCTGACTTCCAGGATGAACAGCACGACGTTGTGCGCAACATTGTGCGGCGTACCTGGATTGAACGATGTGGGACGCATCCGGTTCCCATCGACGCGCTCTGTCACGACTCATGGTAGCAATCCGGCTTATACCCATCCTCTGTGGTGGCAAAGGTAGCAACCTGGGTTATGATTATGAGTAGGAGAGGGCCGGGGTTGAGGGCTTCCAGATGCTCGTGCACCTGCAACGTTCCCTCAGCAGTTCGTCGGCAGCACGTCAGCACGGAAAACGACACATCGGATCACTGCTGCTGTTGCTGCTGAGCAGCCAGTTCGGCCTGGACACTGGCGGTCGTGATCTGCGGCAGAACTTCGGCTTCATCAATATGTACCGCGGCGGGGAGCACCTTCACTCCTACTTCCAGTTGACTGCTGGCCTGCCCGCGATAGATACCGCGAGTGGGTGGTACATCGGCATAGTCGCGACCAACGGCCACGCGAATATGCCGCTCCGCAGCAATGAGATCGTTTGTCGGATCAAATCCAATCCAACCCAATTCCGGCAAGAAGGCTTCTACCCAGGCGTGGGTGGCGTCTTCTTCCGAACGATCATGATCTTCGGTGCGATGAAACAGGTAGCCACTGACATAACGACAGGGAATGCCGACCCGCCGTACCAGGGCAATCATAATATGCGCAAAGTCCTGGCACACACCACGCCGCGCCAGCAATGCTTCATCGATTGGCGAGTCGACGCGGGTTGTCTGCGGCGCGTAGGCGAAGGTTTGGGCCATCTGATGGGTTAGCTCGCGCAACAGACTCAGAGGATCGGTGCGCCGCTCTACCCCAAGTTCACGGGCCAGATCAAGCAAGGCGGGAGTCATTTGAATAAAATGACTGGGCATTAAGAAATCCCACCACTCCCCTCGCTCGGCCAGTAGATCGAGCATCTGCCAGGTAGTGTTATCGAGTTTATCAGGTAATGGCGGGATAGGGAACATCTGGACGACCGCTTCGGCAATCACTAACAACTGACGGTGTGCTGCGGCAACGTCAAAATGGTAGACCTCATTGCCAAGCCAGTCGCGGTAGTGGTTGATACGGGCAAAAGGAGCGGTGGTTAAATGAAACTCTACGAGTCGCTGGTACCCTTCATCGCGCGGGCACATGCGGACTTCAGTCTGACTTTCGGTCACCGGCGCGCTGTAGCGAAAGCGCGTCTTATGCAGGATCGAGTAGTACATATACCGACGCTCGCAAAGCGCTTATATCCAGGCCCTACTGCGGTAGTGCCTGATCAATCGGATAGCTGATGTAGGCCTGGTAAATCGCATCATGGATTGCGCTACATTGTTGCCGAATCTGGCTGAGAAAGAGCAGCAGGTTATCGGCGATAATTTCGTCAACCTGACCATAATCGAGTTGGGCACGGAGACGCCCGGCCAATCGTTCGGCTCGTGCCGCGTGACGGGTACCGGCAAGCTGACCGATTTGTTCCAGGCTCATCTGTACCTGATCGGCGGCAAATCTGATCGAACGCGGACTTTCGGCATTGAGCAAGAGAAATTCGGCGACACGCGCCGGCTGCACATCGGCAGTATACACCTTGCAATAGGCTTCAAACGCCGTACAACACTTCAGCAGTGCAACCCAATCAATTGCATCAATGGTGCTCTCATTGCCGCTTAAATAGGGCCGGAAGAAGACTTCGAGCAGCAGCGTTGTTGCCCAAATCCGTTCGAGATAACGCCCCACCTGAATAAAACGCCAGCCCTCACCGTGGTTCATGGTAGCATCGGTAATGCCCTGAATTAAGTGCAGCCGCTCTTTGATCATCTGATAGAATTCGACCGGTTCGTCTTGCCAGATTTGCTCGATACTGATCGCCTGTACATTCAGGTAGAGCTGATTGATATGCTCCCACATCTCTGAACTGATCTGTTCGCGTACCTGGCGCGCATTTTCGCGTGCCCGTGCCATACAGGCTCTGATCGAGGCCGGATTCGTCGCATCAGTAGTTAAGAGACGAGTAATGCTTTGCAGATCGTTCAGACTATCGCCTGGCAGTTCAACATGCAAGGCGGCTAACAGACGCTGCCATCGTGGTACGAGGGCTTGCGGTGTCTGATCGAGAATCTGGGTCAGTCCAACCCCAATCAGGCGAGCGGTATGCTCGGTTCGTTCGAGGTAGCGACTCATCCAGAAAAGGTTATCGGCAACGCGCGAGAGCATACATTTCCTGCATCCGTATCATTGCTTTCCTGTCCTGCATTCCGCTGACCGGCCCTGATCCCTCGTCAGTACAGCACCCAGGTGTCTTTGCTACCGCCGCCCTGCGACGAATTGACCACCAGCGAGCCGCGTCGCAATGCCACCCGAGTCAATCCTCCCGGTACAATTGTCGTTCGCTCACCATCAAACAGCACAAATGGCCGTAAATCAACGTGGCGTGGTTCGATAACGCCATCAATAAAGCACGGCGCCTGCGAGAGCTGCAATGTCGGTTGCGCGATATAATTTCGTGGCTGTGCACGAATGCGCTCGGCAAACTGGGCCTGCTCTTCACGGGTGCTGTGCGGCCCGATCAGCATATCATAACCGCCCGACTCGCCCACTGCCTTAACCACAAGATCACCAAGGTGTTCAAGCACATACGCGCACTCATCAGGTCGGTCGCACAGATAGGTTGTTACGTTCGGTAAGATTGGCTCTTCGCCAAGGTAATAGCGAATAATGTCCGGCACATACGCATAAATAGCTTTATCATCGGCAACGCCAGTCCCAATCGCATTAGCCAGGACCACAGTCCCTGCCCGGTAAGCGTTGAACAACCCAGGGACACCAAGAACAGAGTCAGGCCGGAAGATCATTGGATCGAGAAAATCATCATCGATTCGGCGGTAGATTACATCGACCCGTTGCAGTCCTTTGGTTGTGCGCATGTAGACGATGTTGTTATGCACCAGCAGATCACGCCCTTCCACCAGCTCAATCCCCATCTGTCGAGCCAGAAAGGTGTGTTCAAAATATGCCGAATTAAACACGCCGGGCGTCAAGAGCACGATAGTCGGTTCGGGGCGATGAGCCGGTGCCAGTGCGCGCAAAGTGGCGAGCAGTGCCTGGCCGTAGTGGTCAATCGGGCGAACGCCATACGCACCGAACAGACGGGGTAGCGCTCGCTTCATCACCGCGCGATTCGTGAGCATGTAGCTTACCCCACTGGGTACGCGCAGATTGTCTTCCAAAACGACAAATTGACCATCAGGCAAACGCACCAGGTCAGTCCCGACAATCGCAGTATAGACGCCGCGGGGAACCGTCAGACCACGCATTTCGCGCCGATAGTGGCGGCAACTGTAGACCAGATGGCGGGGAATGATCCCATCGCGCAAAATGTTTTCGTTGTGATATACGTCGTGTAAGAAGAGATTTAACGCCACAATCCGCTGATGCAGACCGCGTTCGATGTGTTGCCACTCGTCGGCGGCGATGATCCGTGGCAACAGATCGTAGGGAAAGACCCGTTCAACCCCTGCATCATTACCATACACGGTAAAGGTGATACCCTGATTGAGGAAGGTCAGGTCGGCGTACCGCTGCCGTTGTTGCAATTCAGCGGGACTAATGCTGCACAACAGACGTGCCAGCTCACTGTAGGCCGGGCGTATATCCCCCTCGGCGGTGAACATCTCGTCGTAGGCCTGGGAGAGGGTGTAGCGTTCAAATAGTGATGTACCGGTAACAGACTTTTGTTGCTCAGGCATATGCGTCGCATCCACCTGCGGTATTCATCATGCACCGCGTTCTTATGAATGATCACCTGTGCCCGGCCAGCCGTGGGCGACGCTGCCCGCTCGTCTTCTCTTGCCAGCAAACGTGTTGCGCACAATGGTAATACTTATGTCGATCTTCGTCAAATGGGGAGATCAGGGTGAGAGGATTTTGTGCTCTGGTCAGGAAAACAGCCTGCCAACAGCAAGAATAGTCACATCTGCAACAAAAGCGCAGTGCAAGAGATTGCACTGCGCTTCCGAACTGTAAACTATGTACTGATCAGTCACCCATCACTTCGTGCAGAGCCGGGGTGCGCTGGCGCTTACGCAAATCCTCTGGCTTCACACGGTGCACGTTCCACACCAGCCCAACCTTCTCTAGTGCCCGAATGATATAGGCCGAGATGTCAACCTGCCACCATTGCAGACCGTGGAAGGCCGAGCGGGGGAAGGCGTGATGATTGTTGTGCCAGCCTTCACCGAAGGCGAGCAGCCCAACGATGAAGTTGTTGCGGCTGGCATCGCGTGTGTTGTAGTCGCGGCGACCGAAGGTATGACAAATCGAATTGACGCTCCAGGTAATGTGGTGGGTCAGGAAGATACGTACCAGACCACCCCAGATTAAACCGCTCCAACCGGCGATCAGGGTTGGAATAATAATGCCGAGGGCTGCCCACACGTACCACGTCTTGGTTACCCAGACCACTGTCGGATCCTTGGTGAGCCATTTGCCATACATTTCGATATTGTTCTTGTGGGTGAAGAGCCAGCCGACATGCGAATGCCAGAGACCCTCAAGCGGGCTATGCGGATCATCTTCGTCGTCAGAGTGGGCATGGTGTTGAATATGGGTGGAAGCCCACGATGTGGGATCACCTTCCAGGGCCATACATCCCATAATCAAAAAGAGGGCCTTGAGTGGGCGGCTGGTTTCAAAACTCTTGTGGGTGAGCATGCGGTGGAAGCCGATGGTAATGCCCAGACCAGAAATCACGTACAGCACCAGCATCAACGTCACGTCGAGCCAGTCCACATATTGCTGCCAGAGCATGACCATCGCATAAATAGTGCCCAGAAACGGTAAAACGACAATCAGCAGAACCACAAACTTTTCAAGTGGCGACTTCTCCAACTTTGGTTCGGTTGCCGGAACGGTGCGTGCCATATGATGATCTCCTCGAACGCTGACAAAATATGTTCTTCCTATCACAAGAATAGGGTGATACGGTCGCAGCGAGAAGTAGCGGGTGGCTAATCTTTAGTCATCGGCTGCGATAATCAGGGATGACTACAGTCACGCCTGAGCCAATACGGCACCGATTCGGGGATGATATGTTCGGTCGTAAGCCCGATTTGCAATCTTTGCGAACCTGTGGTATACTCCCAGCGTGTTGAGCGGGTTGGCCCCATCGTCTAGCGGCCCAGGACGCCACCCTCTCAAGGTGGAGATCGCGGGTTCGAATCCCGCTGGGGTCACCAGGGCCCGTCGTCTAGCGGTTAGGATGCCACCCTGTCAAGGTGGAGGTCGCGGGTTCGAATCCCGTCGGGCCCGCCAACAAGGCGGAAGCAGAGACAGCCGGTATACACCGGCTGTCTTTGTTTATTCAACGTCTGCTGTATAACTCAATAGGGCTACTGAACAGTCTGGGTTTACCCTCATGTCATGGAGTCAATCATACCACCCAATCTTCAGAGCGCCATAGTCATCCTGGTGCAGGTGCTACGGCCTGCTATATGTAGAGAGGGATGGAACGCCGCTCGTATCATCTGTTCGTGTGCGGTAGCGACGCACTGCCAGGCGGCCAATTACCCCCCATCACGTATATCCTATGCATTACCCATAACTCGCATACTGCATTGCCCGCGTGCCGGAGCGGGTCGGGAGAGTGATGACATGACGGGCGTGCTCCCCAGCCGGGAGCTGGGAGCGCGCGCCTCCGGCGCGCATGGTGCCGGCACCAGTGCTGAAGGAGGAGCCAGGCGCAAGCTCCCGCCCCTGGCGGCATTCACGGACGGCCAGGACAGATGATCGAACACAACGTCTACCCTATCAGGAAGCCCTGGATCACACGTCTGCCCTCCCATCTCCCACCCCCGCTATGCATTCCCCATACCTGGTGTCAACCACATGCGTATCAGCGGGTATGATCGCTATGGGTGCTGTTGTGGGCGATTGGCCCGGTGATGGTGCGCAGCTCCAGCCGTGCTATCACGTGCCGGATGGGTTGCCTTACGCACGCATCATGTGCGTGTCGCGCGGTATGGAGTGCGGCAGCCATGCTGCCGCAGCAGCCGTGCTCACGATCCGGCGCGTGCCCCACCGTTCCCCATCCTGGTCACGGCGGTACTGGATGTGCTCGTGACAATCATCGAGTCAGTCAGGCATACATGCGATACCTGGGCGTAGCGGTGTTGTTGCACTTGGTTCGTGCCTGCGCACCAGCGGCCACGGCCAGCACCTGACAGCGGTGGCGATGATGCCAGCACGCGGGCTGGAAGCCCGCGCCACGGAGAGTGCTTGCAGCCTGGCCTAACGCAGCGTGACATGTGGGTAATGCATAGTCCACGTATATCAGAGGGTGTCAGTCGTACCGCCCACCATGCAGCGCGAACACACTGTCCTGGTGGAGGCGGTACTTCTTGCCGCTGATCGGCCACGTCAGGTGGCTATCTGGTCTGTCACAGCATTGCTGCGGAATGAGCAATCTATCCGTCACTCATTCGGCTTCTGATCGCTCAGCGCTCGTTGAAGACGGCAATCGCTGCCAGTAACTGGGCATCCTCAATGCTCGCCAGTTCGTTCGCACTCAGGCTACGAATACTGGAAGGCGACAGGATAGGTGCTTCCAGAGGTTGAGGAACGACGCGATCAGGCGTAATTCCAACCCCACGAATCTGTCGTCCGGCCGGTGTACGCCACTCCTGGGTGCCGAGCAGGAGTTGGGCACCATCTTTGAGCCGGAAAGGTGTCAACACCGTACCGGTGCCTACCGTTGTCTCACCCACCAGGATTGCCCGACCGGCATCTTGCAATGCCCCGGCCAGAATCTCGGCGGCACTGGCCGAGCCACCATTGATCAAGACGACCATTGGCATATCCTGGGCAATCCCGGCAGTGCGCGTGGCATTGATTCGCTGACTGCCATCACGACCCCGTTCGATTAACACCGGTGTTTCGGCTGGCAAGAATTCACCGGCAATGGTGAGTAAGGCGCTCAGCAGCCCGCCGGGATTATTGCGGAGATCGAGAATGATCCGCTCGGCGCCGGCGGCTTGCGCTTCAGTGAGTGCGTTACGCAAGCCGCGTGCTGCCTGCTCGTCAAACGACGTTATCTGGATCAAAGCAATCCGGTCGGGAAGGAGCGCCCAGCTCACGCTCGGCACCGTAATTCTGGCCCGCGTAATCGTAAACCGCAGCGTGTCAACATCACGACGACTCACCTCTAGCGTGACCGCTGTGCCTGCCGGGCCACGCACCCGTGCTACCAGTTCATCAATCGACCAGCCTGCAACCGAGGCTCCATCAACAGCCAGAATCCGGTCTCCCGGTTGTAAACCGGCAGCGGCTGCGGGTGACCCCTCAATCAGGGCCAGCACCAGCAATGACCCATCACGTTCACCCACGTAAATGCCGATCCCTTCAAATGCGCCACTCAGCGATTCCTGCCACAGTGCGGCTTCGGCAGCCGTCAAAAAGCGCGTATGCCCCTCATCGCCGAGTGTCGCTACCATTCCGTCAATTGCGCCTTCCAGCATCCGTTCCGGATCGGCAGCCGTCGGATCAACGTACCGTTCACGCGCCAGTTGCCAGACCTCCCAAAAGACGGCAAAGTCGGCGCAGATGGCATCGGTTTCGGGACAGGTGGCCGTCTGCTGGCTTTGTGATGAACTCAACCATATCCCGACCCAGATGCCGCTGCTCGTACCACCGATAAGCGTTATAAACAGCAACGGTATTGTCAGCCAGAGTGGTAGACGGGCTTGAAGGAGTCGAATCACGCTATTCATGATGGTTACTTACGCCTCGTATTGCAATCGTTGAACTGTCTTGTCATCCAGGCGTCGAATCAGGGCCAGGAGTAACTGTACCGTCTGCTCTACATCACGCCGATGCACAATGGCCGAAGCGGAGTGGATGTAGCGTACCGGCGGCCCAAGCACGACTGTGGGCACACCACTGCCGAAGAGATGCATCCGGCCACCATCAGTGCCACCGCCGGGCATCAGATCAAATTGCAGCGGAATCCCCTCCTCAGCAGCAACATCAATCACGAGATGGCGCAAGGCCGAGTGAGCAATGAGTGAGCCATCGATCAAGAGCATCGCCGGCCCCTGACCGAGTCGACTCATAGCGTCGTCAGCGCCGACGCCAGGGGTGTCACCGGCAATGGCTGTATCAATCGCAAGGCCAATGTCAGGTTTGACAATATAGGTCGTTGTTGCGGCACCGCGCAGCCCTACCTCTTCCTGGACATTGCCGATCCCGAAGACAATGTTGGGATGGTGTTCGGTGGCTAAGCGACGTAATGTCTCAACCACAATTGCACAACCAACGCGATTATCTAACGCCTTAGCCATCAGCAGATCGGGATTGCGCAGTGGGGTAAGTGGGCCAAATGGCACAACAGCATCTCCTGGTCGTACCCCCCAGGCAATAGCTTCCTCGCGCGACGTAGCGCCAATGTCAATGTACATCGTCTTCTTGTCAACAAGACGACTCCGTTCATCGTTGCCGAGGATATGAGGTGGTTTAGCGCCGATCATGCCGGGAATGGCTCCCTGGCGGGTAATCACATCCACCCGCATCCCTAAGAGCACGTGATCCCACCAGCCCCCAAGTGGTTGAAATTTGAGAAATCCATCATCGGTGATCCGGGTCACCAGCAACCCAATTTCATCGAGATGAGCAGCCAGCGCGATACGTGGGCCATCGCTGACTCCTGTCCGACGTGCAATAATACCTCCCAGGTGGTCGAATTCAATCTCGCCGACCGGCTCCAGATACCGGCGCATGACTGCGCGAACCGGACTCTCATAGCCGGAAGCGCCGGGAGCCTCGGTCAGATCTTTCAAGAGTTGCAGCATTGCATCCACAGATTTTTCCTCTCTCACCTATCAGGAATCGACCAGATGCCGGCGAACCCATTGTTCGGCAGTTGTACGATCTGTTATCAGGCCATCGAGTGTAGCTGCGCGCAGCCGGCGCAGAAGTTGCCCAATTTGCGGGCCGGTTGGTACCCCTAAATGGCGCAGATCATCGCCGTTGAGTGGGGGGCGCAATGGTCGCCATTCGTGTAAATAGCGTGATACCACTTGCTGAATTGAAGTTTCTGTCGCGTAGTGTAGCACAGCAATCGCAGCTATGCTATAGGGTTGTAGTAACGTATCGATAGCACTCGGACTGGTAGCGGCGGCAATGGTAGCGATGTGCGGGCGTAGTGCGATCAGGTCCTGGATCAGGTTCCTTGCCGGCGCAGGAAGATGGTAGCGATGTAGAACCTGTGTCAGTGCATCATCGCTCAGGTCGTAGAGCACGAGACCGGCGATTACCAATCCGTCCGGTGCCAGTCTGGATATCTCGCTGGTGTCCTGGCGATAGCGGCTTAGCCGCTCGGCCAGAGCCGGCGTCCAGTGCAGGCCGGGGATGACGTGAGGGGTGAGTCCCCATTGATCGGCCAGTGCAATCACAGCAGCCGGATCGGGTTCCTCCAGTGTCAGACAGAGTTCAGTCTGTATCCGTTCAGGTGAGAGCAAGGCCAGGTAACCTGCTTCCAGTGCGTCGGCGATCTGAGCGGCTGTTGCAGCATCGGGCGTCAGTTGCAGGCGTGCGGCTAATCGTACCCCGCGCAAGAGGCGAGTTGGATCATCGCGCAGGCTCTGATCGTGCAAGAGACGCAGGCGGCGGGCTGTCAGATCGGCAACTCCACCCAGGGGGTCAATGAGCGGCGCCGATAAGAGCTGATCGCCATCGGCAATAATCTGGACGGCCATGGCGTTGATACTGAAATCTCGTCGGTAAAGGTCTTTCGTTAGGGGTGCCGGCTGCACTTCGGGTAGTATTGCGGGTTTGGGGTAACGTTCGGTGCGCGTCTGTGCCAGATCGATCACCCAGTGCCCGACAGTGATCGTCGCCGTCCCAAACGCCGGGTGGCGCGCCGTGATGGTACCGTCCCAGGCATCCGCTAAAGGAACAATAAGTTGATTGATGTCTCCCTCAACAGCCAGATCAATGTCACGGCCAATCGGCAGCTCAAGCCAGAGATCGCGTACAACACCGCCAACCAGCCACAATGTCGCGCCAACATCTGCGGCCAGGGCGGCAGCACGAGCCAGCAGATGTTGTAATTTGGGATCGAGTCGCGTTATCAGATCTTTCATGTGCGCTTGACAGAGCAGGCATTCAATGATACGATATTGACCGTCGGGCGATTAGCTCAGTTGGTTAGAGCGCCACGTTGACATCGTGGAGGTCAGTGGTTCGAATCCACTATCGCCCACCACATTCATTGTAACACGCCCCATGCATAAGCAGCGTTACTACCCAATTACTCTCCTTGTAGCGATACTGGTTGCGGCCAGCTCTATCCTTTTCCTCGATTATCGCCTCTACGCTCAACCAGAGGCTCTGTCGTGTCCACGGCAGCAAACCGTTGTCCTTAGTGGTAGTAATGCGCCGCCATTGCAGGGCCTGATTGTCCTGTTTGCCGGGCAAGTCGTTGGTGGTGGGTTTAGCGATCCTGCCGGTAACTGGCGTATCCCCCTGCGGGTTAACGAACCTCCCGGTATCTATCCGGTAGAGGTAAGGCTGCGGAGTAACCAGCAACTTCTGGCCAGTATGCTCTGTTACGTCGATGTCCCACTTCCCGCAACCGCAACCTCTCTCCCAACTGCAACCCCTCTCCCAACTGCAACCGCTATCGCACGCCCAACCACCGCTTTGCCGGCTATACCGACGGCTACGGCATCCGTGCCATCACCAACCAGGCCAACTGCTACACCAACCACGCCGTTGATCGGCACACCGACGGCGACTGGTCAGGCAAATGGCACGCCAACAGCAACTGCCACAGCTTCGCCGAGGACACCAACTCCCACATCGGTGAGGACTCCGACAACAACCACCACCCCCGAACCGGCCGGTCTGGCAGTCACGATTGAGGTTTTTCCGTATGATCCAGATACATCCTCGCTGAACGATGAATATGTGAATCTGTATTCGCTAGAAGAGAACGATATCAGTATTGCTGGCTGGCGGATTGTCAATATCTCGCGGCCTGAACGGCCGACTTTTGTCTTTCCCCCCTTTATTCTCTCACCAGAAGTTGATCTTTACGTCTTCACCGGTCCTGGAACCAATAATCTAAGTGTTGGTAATTTCTATTGGGGACGTGACGAGGCGGTTTGGCGCACCGGTGATATTGCACAATTGCTTGATGCGCAGGGGCGTCTGGTCAGTGCGTATCAGGTTCCCTGATGGTAATCGCTTATGTACGAACATGGTGTGACAGTGAGCCTTGTCACACATCCGTGATGCTGGCAGGCATGCACGACAAAGCGATTGACCTCTACCTGCGTTAAAGAAAGCGATCTGGCCGTGATCCGGGATGGTCAGGTGCGCATTGTTTGTGTTATATCAAATCTGGTATCGTCCAGTGCATAGCACACGATCTAAGGCGTACCCTTTGCCCCCGCGCTCGCCGCATCCCTCGTATGGCAATGTGAATGGGCGAGGGCGGGTTTTGAATCCGCCCCTACGGATACGTGAACCGGTTGTTACAGCTTTTCGACGAGCGCTGCCATCATTACCAGTACAAAATTGTACGTCCCATGCACCAGAGCCGCGGTCGTTGTATTTGTGTACTTTCGTATCAGACCACAGATCATGCCGATGGCAAACACTACGAGCAGACCATCCCAGTGGTACTGAAAAGCGTGCAGGCTGACGAAGAAGAGATTGGAGAGCAAGATGCCCAGGCGTGGTTGCAAGACACCACGTATTGCCAGCTCTTCGCCCAACCCGGCAGTCACCCCAATGACAACAGCACCTATCGGACTGATGGCGTATGACATGAGTTCGAGGAAGGCATCTTCGTCAGTCGTCGGCCAGCCAAGACTCTGCCAGATCCACTCTTGCAGCGGACTAAGCAGAAACAACATTGCGATGGCCAACCCAATCCCAAGACCGATCCCATTCCAGAACTGCTGACTTGTCGGCATGACCAGACCTAGCCGTGACAGAGTAGCGGACAGGTTGCGCCGAATGCCGAAGCCAACGGCGAGAAGTGCTGCCGGAATTGTCCAGATCAGTCCGTAGATCTGATTACGCAATTCGGCGTCAGGATTGGTATTATTAAGTTCCTCGCCGCTGAGAGAGCGCACCAAGTTCAAAAGTGGTGGTTCACCGGTGAGCAGGAGAGGGACAAATAACATCAGGGTAATGGAGACAATCGCGGCCAGGGCGATAGCATGCACGAATGATGCTGGTTCAATCGGAATGAATCGTGCCAATCTCCGCCGCACTGGCGGTAGCAGGGTAAGAAACCCGATCCCAATCGCCCCAAAAATACCCAGTATGAGCATCAGGATACTCAACAGGGCAGATTGGGTCAGCGCTGGTGGATTCGCCGGATCAATATCGCCAAGAGGTATACCAATGATGTTCACAGCACCAAAACCGAACGTCAGCAGAGCAGTTATAGCGATAACGATCATCAACCATAAGCCGGTTGCGATCCATGCCCAGTTGAACGATGTACCGGCAAAGTAGGCCAGAATTGCCAGGATAGCGAATGGAAGCACATTAAAACTTGCCGCAGTAAAGCTCTCGAACTCGCCACCGATACTGATTCCGATGCTCACTAAGAAGATATAGATTCCCACACCAGCGAGCCAGGCCCTTGGCCGGTAGGGTGTTGGTGGTTGTTCGGTTGAGAGAACGATTGGTTCTGACATGGCTGTAATTCCTCCACCAGCGTAACGTGATACTTCTGAAAAGCATTATTACATGGTTCGTATACGAACAGTGTGACCGATCCGTTTCGTTTGCGCAAGACCACAACGAGGGAATATAGCTCCACCATTTGAGGGAGGTGGGTTTGGAAGAGAATGGGCTTCCTTTACCGGTCGGCGAGCCGGTGGGAAAGCGCGGATCGGCAAGTGGCAGAACCAGTGGATTGCAACCCTGCCCTTACGTCGCGAAAGCCCTTGTGATATCAAATCTGGTAGAGTAGAAATTATGCCACACCGACCAGGGATTACCCTGATCCTGCATCAGAACGATGTACCGCTGGACGCCAGCGCCGGTATGACAGGCATCGTAGGGGCACGGCATGTCGTGCCCCTCCTGCTACGCTGACGACAACCCACCGACGAGTCGGTGGCACACCTCAACGATGCGTATTGTTGCGCAAGATTTGGTATGAGGTTGTCCTGGTGACGGAGTGTGGTTGCTGAACGTGCTTCTGTCTGGTCCCAAAAGGCCTTGCACGCTATTAGAAAGGTTTCCAGCCCGCCAGGTCTGGCAGGCTGGAAACAGGCTTCACAGCACGAAATCCTCTGCGGAGTCGGTATGTGCTAAGCGGGTGTTTGAGACCAGAACTCAGTCCGCTGCATAGTGCAGTAGTTGCTGACACAGATCACTCAATCGCGCCTCCGCCAGACTCGGAAGCACGATGTGCGCGCGCCCTACCCGTTCCTGAGGCCCAATTCCCACCACGTAAAATCCACCCGCCAGCGCTGCTTCTACGCCGGCTTCAGCATCCTCTACAACCACACACGCAGATGGCGGCAGGTTGAGGAGTGCGGCGGCGTGAAGGAAGAGATCAGGCGCCGGTTTCTGGCGGGTGACACTATAGCCATCGGCAACGGCATCGAACAATTCGGCGATGCCCAGCCGCTCTATCACCTCACGCGCATTTTTGCTCGCCGAGCCGAGTGCTGTCTTCAACCCGGCAGCCCGAATCTCTTGCAACAGTTCGCGTGCGCCCGGTAACACATCGCGTGGTGATAGTTCGCGAATAAACTCAAGATAGTAGCCGTTCTTGCGATCCATAAGTTCGCTGAGTACCGCTTCTGGGTAGGTGCGCCCCTTGAGCAGAAGGAGCAGCGACTCGCGGCGGGGGATGCCACGCAGCGCTTCGTTCTCCTCGCGCGTGAACGGAATGCCAAGTTCGTCGGCCAGCCGCTTCCAGGCCCGATAATGGTATTCAGCGGTATCGGTGAGTACACCATCGAGATCGAAGATGAACCCTTGAATTGTCATAAAGCTATTCCTTTAGTTCACATTTGTGAAACAACTATTAACAAACAGGAGTGCAATGGTGGGGATTGCACTCCTGCTGTTGGTTACGCAGTGGTGTAACGTCCGTCGGGGTAGCAGGTGACGGTATAGGTTTTGCCCCGCAGCGTAAAGCGGAAGGTCAGACGCTGCCAGTGTTGGGGAAGTCGCGGTTGAATGTCCCAGCTCCCGTCTGGATGCACGCGCAAGCCGCCAAAGCCAAAGACCACCGCTTGCCAGACACCACCCGCCGACGCGGCGTGGATACCGTCGCCGGCGTTGCCACGGACATCGCGTAGATCGGCGCGTGCGGCCCGAATGAAGTGTTCGTAGGCTTCGGCAACATCACCCATCTGGCAGGCGACAATGGCCTGGATCGGTGGGCCAAGCGATGAGCCGTAGGTGTGATCGGTGCGCGGTGTGTAGTAGTTGTAGTTGACCCGAATCTGGCTGTCGCTGTAGTGTTCGCGCAGCAAGTATTGCAACATCAACACATCCGGTTGCTTAATGGCCTGATATTCATTGGCACCCTCAATGCCGAAGATTTCATGCATTGATTTGGTGCGTGGTTCGTAGTCGGCCAGATTGACATCCTTGAGCTTGAAGAAGCCGTCGAATTGTTCAATCAAGCCGTCGGGTGAAACGTTTACACACATCTTCTCGGCTACCGTTTGCCAGTGCTGTAAACGTTCAGGCGTAAGATCGAGGCGCTGGCGTAGCTCGGCAGCCTTCTGCGGTGCGTGTTGGTCAAGCCAGGCCAATGTCTCCAGCGCAGCGCGCAGGTTCCATTGCGCCAGCAGGTTCGTATAGGCGTTGTTGTTGACGTGATCGTGATATTCGTCCGGGCCGATCACATCGGTGTAGCCATAGCAGCCGCGGTCGTTCAGCCATTCAGCACGAGCAGCGCAGAATTTGGCCGTGTCGAGAACGATTTCGGCACCGCGCTCGATGTACCACGCATCGTCTCCGGTGGCCTGCCAGTATTGTTGAACCGCGTAGGCAACGTCTGAAGAGATGTGAATCGCCAGATCGCCAGTCCATACGCGGGCCAGTTTCTTTTTGTCGTGAAAATCCGGCACCCAGGTTGGTGTTACCTCTTCGCCGCTGTCGGCACTCTCCCAGGCGTACCAGGCACCCTCGTAGCCGGCAGCGCGGGCTTTAGCGCGGGCAGCCGGTAGCGTCAGATAACGATAGTCCAGCAAATTACGGGCAATGTCTGGTGCAGTGTAGATGAAGAGCGGGAGCATGAAGATTTCGGTATCCCAGAAGGCATGACCGCGATAGCCAAACCCAGAGAGGGTTTTGGCGCCGATATTGACCCGTGGGTCGTGACGTGGCGCTGCAATCAGGAGCTGGAATATGCTGAAACGCACGGCCAGATCGGCCTCTTCATCGCCCTCGATTTCCACATTGCAGCGCTCCCATTCTTTGGCCCAGACCTGCTGCTGTGCCGCCAGCGCCTCATCCCAGCCAGTTGCGGCCTGAAGGTGTCGATGCGCCAGCTCCAGGGGGTTGGCATCGTCGCGCGACGTGGCAACACCGACAAACTTCGTCACTACGATGGGGACACCGGCCTGCGCCTGATAGACCTGTTGCAGGGTTGGCACATTCTCCACATCCCAGAAGGTGGTGGTTGCAGTGTCAGAACCACTTACGCGCATGGTCAGCGCCAGCTCAATCCCGCTCTTGCGGGTGCGCGTGCGTAAGAAGACGGTGCCATCGGCGAGCTGACCCTGGGCAATTGGTCGCCAGTGCAGCAACCCTTCGTTGTCGGTTTGACCGTTGATTGCGCTCCGCAGCTCAACCTGCCCGTCAAATTCAGGAATGATCTCGCAGCGCAATGCCAGCAGGTGCTGGTCGGCCAGTGAGGCAAAGCGGGTAAAGATGATGGTGGCCGCGCGACCCTGGGGCGATTGCCAGCGCACTTCACGGCGCAGCACCCCCGTCCGTAAGTCAAGTTCACGCCGATAGGCCAGAACGGTACCGCTAGCCAGCGAGAACTTCTCACCGTCAAGCACAATCTGGGTAGCCAGCCAGTCGGGTGCATTGGCGAGTTCAGTAACGACTATCGGCGCATCATCAAAGACCCCGTGGATGAAAGTGGCGCGACGGTCGTTAGGATAGCCCTCTTCAAAGGCACCGCGGGTCGAAAGATAGCCGTTCCCGATGGTAAAGATGGTCTCTTTGTGATGTTGTTTGGTTGGCTCGAATGATGGTTCAGCAAGTATCCACATACCCGTTCTCGTGTGATATAAACTGCGAAAAGAAGGCGGGCAGCTCCGCGAAACAAGCGCATCCCGGCGCTGCCCGTTGGTACGACGTGACAAAACGACGATTGCGGACGATTAACCCTCCTTTGAACCGGTGGCAGCGATACTGCGCACAAAATATTGTTGGAAGACGAAGAAGATGATCAGGATCGGCAGTGTGTTGAAAATTGAGCCGGCCAGAATGACCGAGTAGAGCGTGTAATATTCGCCGCGGAACCACTGCAAGCCAATCGGCAGAGTGAATTGCTCTGGCGAGCGCAAGACCAGCAGCGGCCACATGAAGTTATTCCACGCTCCCTGAAATGTCAATAGGGCGAGCGTAATCAACTGAGTCTGGCTGATAGGCAATACGATGCGGAAGAATGTTCCCCAGCGCCCCGAACCGTCCATCATCGCGGCTTCTTCCAGCTCTTTGGGGAACGATTTGTAGAACTGAGTCATCATAAAGACGCCGAATGCATCGGCAACGCCGGGTAGGATCACACCCCACGGATTATCGATCAGACCGAAGCCAGTGGGAATACGGAGATCGCCCAGCTCCAGACCACCACGGATCAGGCCCGGCCCAATGATCAGGAATGATGGAATGAGGGTGACCACGCCGGGCATCATCATCGAAATCAAGAGCAGATTGAACCAGAAGTTCTTGAGCGGGAATTCAATGCGGGCAAAGGCGTAACCGGCCATCGCGCAAAAGAGCACACGGAAAGCGGTGACGATGACCGAGATAAAAACACTATTCCATACCCAACGCGGGAAAAGTTCAAAGGTGCCGAGAATGGTCTGATAGTTTTCCAGCGTAAACGGTATCGGCAACCAGATGGGTGGCGTGTAGGCATTAGCGACCGGCTTGAAAGAGAAGACCAGCGTGAAGTAGAGCGGTGCAATAGAGAGCGCAGCCCAAAAGGCCAGCATCGCGAAGAAGAGATATTTGCGCAGCCGGTCAAAGAAGACAGTCTGCTCGTAGGCCTGGGGTTGGGAACGGGTGGTTACTGCCATCGCTCTCACCTTTCTAACGTTCAGCACCGCTGCCGCTACCCTCGATCACCCGGCGCTGCAAGAGGGTGACGGCCAGGATAATCAGGGTCAAAATCACTGCCAGCGCCGAGGCTTGCCCCATCTGGATGCGCGTGTCGCGGAATGCCCACTTGTAGATCAGGTAGGTAATGGTGGTGGTGCTATCCAGTGGCCCACCGGCGGTCATAACATAAATCTGGTCGAAGACCTGGAAGCAGCCGATAACCCCAACGGTCACCACGAAGAAGATCACCGGACGCAACATCGGGATAGTAATGTAGAAAAACTTCTGCAACCCATTGGCACCATCAATCTCGGCTGCCTCGTAGACTGCCAGCGGAATATCCTGTAGACCGGCCAGGAAGATCAGCATTAAGGTACCGCTGGTGGTAAAGATATTCATGCCCATAATCACGTAAAACGCGGTACGCGGATCGTCAAGCCAGTTGACCGTCAGGCCGGTAATCTGGTTAAAGATACCCTGTGGCGCGAAAATCCAGATGAAGATGAGTGAAATCACGACCGACGAAGTGACCGATGGCAGGTAAAAAATAGTTCGGAAAAAGCGTTGAAAGCGCAGGTTTTGATCCATCGCGAAGGCCAGTACCAGACTGAGAAAGGTCTGGATTGGCACTACAATCAGCACATATTTGAAGGTGTTGGGTAGTGCTTTGGTCAAAAAGAGTTCGTTTTCCAGCACCCGCTGATAACCCTCTATTCCCCACCAGCGCGGCGGTCGGAGCAGATTGTATTCGGTGAACGAGAGGTAGACCGCGTAGCCAAGCGAGATGAGACTGAAGATGACGAAAATGATCAACCAGGGCGAAATGAAGAGGTATCCGTTTAGGGCTTCCACAATTTTGCGGCGGTCAATTCTCGAACGCATTGTAATCCTCCCGTGCTCAGGTGGGGTGCAGCGACCGGAAAAACCGGCCGCTGCACATCTTAATTACCGCAATGCTTCTCGGATCGCATCCGCCGCCTGTTTCATTGCATCTGGAACGGGCTGATTTTCCTTGAAGATGCGCTCCAGCGCCTTCGACATCTGGTCATTCACATCTGAACCAGCCGCACCCCAGAAGAAGGGTCGTGCACCGAAGAACGAACCGTTGAAGATAGCAGCCGAGTTGGGATTGTTCTTCAGGTAGTCGCTATTCTGCAACGATTGCCGTGACGGCAGCGCAAACCCGCTTTCGAGCACCGTCTTCTGGCTGGCCTCGCTGGTCAGGAAGTTCACCACCTTCCAGGCTGCATCGGGGTTCTTGGTGTTGGCCGAGACACCCCAGGCGACGGTGAAGATCAGATTGCCTTCACCACCAGGGCCGGCGGGTGGCATGACCACGCCATACTTGGTGTTGGGGAACTGATCGCGCAGGTACGGGATCAGCCAGCCACCTTCGTAGACCATGGCGCACTGACCCTTGCCAAAGAGTGTGCCCTGCCAGCCTTCACCCAGATCCGAGGGCAGCGCACCAATGTTCTGCGTGCGGAACGAGGTGTAGAATTCGGCTGCCTTCACCGCTGGCTCGCTGTCGAGCATGGTGTCGCTGTAGTCACTGTTCATGACCATGCCACCGTTCTGGAAGACGAAGACCGGGAACCGACCTGGATCGGGTGGCGTGCAGAAGCCATAAATTGGACGGTTCGGATCACTCAAATCGGTGAGTGCTGCCGCTGCCTCACGCAGATCGTCCCATGTCCAGTCATCGGTCGGATAGGCAAGACCGGCTTTGTCGAAGAGGTCCTTGTTGTAGAACATACCAAGGGTGTTGAAGTCCTTCGGAATGCCGTAGGTCTTACCCTCGTAGGTGAACGCATCGATCAGTGAAGGGATGAAATCGTCGCGTGAGACGCCACTGCTTGCCATCAAGTCATCGAGTGGTAAGAGGGCATCATTTGCAGCCAGTTCCAGCCACCAGAAGATATCGACGTAGAAGATGTCTGGTTCGGTGCCGGACGCAATCGAGGTCAGCAATACCTGCTTGTAATCGCCGGTGATTGGCTCGTACTTCACAAGGATATCTGGATTTTCAACCGAGAAGCGATAGAGTAGCGACTCAAGCTGGGCAGTTTCAGCCGGGCTGGAAGCCCACCCCGACACTCGCACCTCGATCTTTTCTGCCGGGACAACGACCGTTTCGCGCACTGTCACCGTCTCACGCACTGTCACCGTCTCGCGGACGGTTTGCGGCTCCGGTGTTGGTTGCTGGGTAGTGGTCTGACCACAGGCACTCAACCCCAATGCCAGCACGGTCAGAATGATGAGGAATTTGATCAGACGATGCATACCTACTCCTTTCACCAATGAATAGAGAATTCAGCACTGATTAGATTGTGAAAAATGATGCGATTTCAGACCATTTTTTACCCTCCTCGCGTAGCACAATAACCCACTACCCGATCATCGCCAGCCGATGATCAGGAACGAACATTATCGATTGTTGTCAGGCAGAAGCGCGGATGATCAGGGATGGTGATAGTAAGATGTGATGTTGCTCGATTGGGCGTCCTTCTACTAGTGATACCAGCAGCTCAACGCATTTATGACCGGCCTCGGCAATCGGTTGGCGCACACTGGTGAGCGGAGGAAACAGGTATTGCACCATAGGTGCATCGTCAAAACCGATAATCGCCAGGTCGGTGCCAATCTCCAGACCGCATTCACGGGCTGCGGCCATTGCCCCAATTGCCATCGTGTCGTTAAGCGCCATAATTGCCGTCGGTCGTCGTTCGGGTGGCAACTCTAGCAGATGCAGGGTCATTGCCCGTCCAACCTCGAACGTTCCTTCCCCCCGTAACAGATAGCCTGGTTCGATATCAATCTCTGCGGCGCGCATAGCGTCAAGGTATCCCTGCAACCGGTCATTACCGACCCGTGATTCTTCCGGCCAGGCCAGGATAGCAATGCGCCGATGACCACGCCCGATCAGATACTCGATAGCCTGTCGCGTCCCGGCAGCGCCGTCAATATCTACCCAGGCAAAATCCCACTCCGGGTTAGAGCGACCGAAGGCGACGAAGGGAAATTTTTGTTTCAGTAAATATTGAATCCGCGGATCGTGATAATTCACACTCGAAAGAACAAATCCGTCTACATTGCCGCTTCGGATCAAATCGCGGTACGAGTCAATCTGCGATTTACCTTCGGAAAATGGAAATGGCAAAACGTAATAGCCAACCGCACTCGCTTCACGCACCATACTGCTCAGAAACTGGTCAAGAATGTGGTTGACCTGACCGGGTTCGGTTTGCGTCCACGAATACCCAATCATAAAGCTACGCCCGGCGCGCATGTTGCGCGCAATGCGGTTTGGCCGATAGCCTAATTCCTGAACTGCCGCCTGAATCCGCTCCATCGTTTCGGGCGCGACCTGCATATCGCCGTTCAGCACCTTAGACACAGTTTGATAACTGACACCGGCGCGCGCCGCTACATCTTTGAGCGTGACTTTCGAGGCTGTCATAGGCATCACAAGTTTCCTAGGCGAACGTTCGCTTTTATCATACACCCCACCTGGTGACTTGTCAAGAGGAAAAAGCGAACGTTCGCCTGGGAATTATCTGGCGAACCAGGGTGTGACGATGGTTTGCATCCCGCCGTGTGATTGTTCCCGGTGGATGAGTGCGCCGTGTGGTTTCGCTTCAGCGCATGGTCATAGCACGCTATCCACCGATCACGCCGATACCGCTCTTGAACGTGGGTACGCAGTATCAGTGTTGCTGTTGCACACGCCGTGGGACACACACCAGCGTGGGTCCTGGTTCCAGGCCGGGTTGCTTGATGCGCACGTCGTGGAATGCGGAAGTCACGCTGCCTTGCCGGCCATGCTCACGTGCAGGCGCGTGGTGGAGCGGTGCTCCTGCTGGCGATGACCATGCTCTACCGACGCCCGGCCAGAGGTCTATGCATTACCCACAACTGGAGTCAACCACGTGCGTATCAGCGGGGATCATCGCCATAGGTGCTGTTGTGGGCAACTGGCTCGGTGTGCGCAGCTCTAGCCGTGCTATCACGTGCTGGATGGGTTGCCTTACATGCACATCATGTGCGTGTCGCAGGGTTTGGAGTGCGGCAGCCATGCTGCCGCGCCAGCCGTGCTCACGATCCGGCGCGTGGTCCGCCGTTCCCCATCCTCGTCACGGCAAAGCCGGATGTGATCGTTTCGATCATCGAGTCGGTCAGGCATACATGCGATACCTGCGCGTAGAAGTTTAGTTGTACCAGATTCGTGCATGCGCACCAGCGATCACTGCCAGCACCTGACGGCGGTGGCGAGGATGCATCCACGCAGGCTGGAAGCCTGCGCCATGGGGAGCCGCCACTGGGAGCGCTTGCAGCCCGGCCTAACGCAGCGTGACATGTGGGTAATGCATAGGCCAGAGGTTGGGGGTGAGGGCATCCTGGTGTCGTCACCTGGCTCTATCTCCCCATGTGGCTGCTGGAATCCATACTTCCTTACGACGCCTGTCCCCGACGATATGCGGTATACTAAGGCTTGACATAGCAATACAAGGAGCACACGTATGCGCTACGCGCTCGAACGATTTATTAGCGATATTCAAGCGGCTATTGTCGCCACCGGCAAAGTACCGGCTGATCTGATTGAAATTACGACACCAAAACCAAACATTCCCGCTGATCGCACATTTGTGACCTTCAAAGCGGCAAAGGCACTCGGCGTCGATCCGGTGCGTCTGGCTGCCGATCTGGCAACGGCTATTGTTCCGCCACCCGATTCGCTGATTGGCGAGGTGACGGCTACCGGTGCTTTTCTGAATTTTACGCTCCACCCACAGCGATTGGCCGCAGCCGTGATGGCAGAGATTGAGACATACGGCGATGCCTACGGCTCTGTGGCCGATGGTGCTAACCGGACGGTGGTTATCGACTATTCATCACCCAACATCGCCAAGCGCATGCACGTCGGTCATATCCGCTCAACGATTATCGGGCAGGCGTTAGTGCATATTTTCCGCGCCCTCGGTTATCGCGTGATCGGTGATAATCACCTGGGTGATTGGGGGACGCAGTTTGGTATTATCCTGGCCGCCATGCAGCGCTATGGTCGCCCGCAGAACGAAGGTGAAGCGGCGATGGCCGAACTGGAGGCGCTGTACGCTCGCTACAACGCCGAGATGAAAGATAATCCGCCCCTTGAAGACGAAGCCCGGCGCTGGTCGCTGGCTCTGGAGCAGGGCGATCCAACTGCCCGTGAGCTGTGGCAGTGGTGCGTTGATCTGACGATGCGGGCAGCCCAGCGCAACTATGACCGGCTGGGTGTCCGTTTCGATTACGCCTATGGCGAGAGTTTCTACGAAGCGATGCTGCCTGGGGTGATCGAAGAAGCGCTTCAATCGGGCGCAGCGTTTCGTGATGTTGATGGGGCGGTTGTCGCCGAACTTGATAAGCTGCCCCGGTTTATTGTGCAGCGGAGCGATGGTGGTACTGTCTACATCACCCGTGATATTGCGACGATTAAATTTCGTTTGCAAGAGTTCAATCCCTCTCACATCATTTATGTGGTCGACGCCCGCCAGGAACTGCATTTTCGACAGCTCTTCGCGATTGTGCGGGCAATGGGTTATGCCCTCGATGTTGAATTGATCCATGTCCCATTTGGCGTTATTACCACTCCCGACGGTCAGCCCCTTTCCACCAAGAAAGGGAATATGGTCTACCTCGAATCACTGCTCGACGATGCTGTGGCCCGTGCCCGGGCACTAGTGGATGCAAAAAGCCCAACCCTGTCACCGGAAGAACGGGCACAGATCGCTGAGGCAGTGGGTATTGGGGCAGTGATTTACAACGACCTCTACCAGGACCCTCGCCGCAACATTACGCTCGATTGGGATCGCATGCTATCGATTGAAGGGAATAGTGCCGCGTATCTCCAGTATTCACACGCACGCTGCCGCTCGATTCTGCGCCGTGCCGCCGAAGAGGGTATGCTGAGCACTGAGGTCGATCCAGGGCTGCTCACCCATCCGAGCGAGCAACGTCTGGTTCGCCATCTGGCGCGCCTGCCTGAAGCGGTACGCGAAGCTGGTGCGCGCTACGCTCCCTTCGTGATTGCCGACTGGTGCTACACCACCGCTCGCGAGTTCGGTATCTTCTTCGAGCAGTGCCCGGTGTTGCGGGCTGAAACTCCAGCCTTGCGGGCAGCGCGTCTGCAATTGGTGTCGGCAACCGCCAATGCACTACGGAATGGACTGGCGTTACTGGGTATTCAGGCACCTGAACGGATGTAGGCAGGTTCTACGCTGGCGATCAGGTGTACGGGCAGGTGTTTGGAGAGTGCTCTTTGCTACGACATATCCAACCCTCGGGCAGAGCTTGAGGTGCGTATGACAGCAACTAATTTCAGCACAGAAAATCGAACCTACCGCCAGCTCTTGGGGAACGGGCTTACCTACCGTATACCGCCGTTCCAGCGCGACTATTCCTGGGGCGAGGAAGAGTGGGAAGATCTGTGGCTCGATATTCAGAGCACCCTCCCTGCCGATGGTGAACCTGCCCACTACATGGGCTATCTGGTACTCCAGACAGTTGACAATCGGGTGTTTGAGGTTATCGATGGTCAGCAGCGCCTCACCACCTTGAGTCTGATCGTTCTGGCGGCAATGCGCTTGCTCAAGCGTCTCATCAGCAGCGGTGTTGAGGCCGAGGCCAATCAGATTCGTCTGACGCAGTTACGGGCCAGTTATATCGGTTACCTCAATCCGGTAACACTTATGACGCAGAACAAGCTCTCACTCAACCGGCAGAACGATCCGTATTATCGAGATTATCTGGTTACGCTGACCGATCCGCTTCCGCAGCGTGGGTTTCCGGCTTCCACGTTGACGATGCGGAAAGCTTTTGAATGGTTTGAACGTCGTCTCAATGAATATACCAGAACCGATAGCGATCAAGGCCGTGCTTTGGCGCAGTTTATTGAGACGATGAGTGATAAGCTCTTCTTCACTGTCATCACGGTAGCCGATGAACTCAATGCGTACCGTGTTTTTGAGACCCTCAATGCCCGTGGTGTTCGTTTATCGGCGACCGATCTGCTCAAAAATTATCTCTTTTCCGTCCTGGCTCGCGGTCAACAGGCGACAGGTGAATTAGAAGAGTTGGAGCGCCGTTGGGAAAGACTGGTTGGTCGGTTAGGTAGTGAGAGCTTTCCAGATTTTCTTCGGATGCATTGGAACAGTCGGTATAGCTTTGCGCGCCAGTCTGAGCTGTTCAAGACGATCCGCAGCCGCATCCAGAGTCGTGAAGCGGTATTTACGCTGTTGCGCGAGATGGACGAGGATGTCGATACCTACCTTGCTCTCACCCAACCCGAGGGTTCAGATTGGCCTTCCGATTGGAAGATCTCGGCTCGCGAGCTTCGTCTTTTTTCGGTACGCCAGCCCTATCCGATGCTGATGGCGGCCAGACGCCGGTTTGCTGAACAGGATTTTGCCAGGTTGCTGCGAGCAACGGTCGTTATCTCGTTTCGTTACAATGTCATTGGTTCACGGCATCCAGGTGAACAGGAGCGACTATATCACGAAGTGGCGAAAAAGATTCACGAGGGAACGATAACGAATGTTCACCTTGCGTTGCAAGCCTTATATCCTATCTATCGTAGTGATGCTGCATTCCGGGCAGATTTTGCCGAGAAATCGATTAAAACCACCCAGAGTCGTAATGCGCGGATCGTGCGATATATCCTGAGCAAGCTCGAGCGGCAGGTTGGTGGGATCGAGTTTGATCAAGACTCCCCTGCGTATACCATTGAACATATTTTGCCGCAGTCACCCGATGCGGGATGGGATGCTTTTAGTGACCGCGATATAGACTCCTTCATCTATCGTTTGGGCAATATGACGATGCTTGAGAGTAGTCGCAATAAAGACGCCGCTAATAAACCATTTGCGCAGAAGCGAGCTATTTACAAGGATAGTCAGTTTCACCTCACGAAAAAACTGGCCGACGAAGAAGAGTGGACGCCAGAGCGCCTGGCTGCACGACAGCATGAGATGGCCAGGCTTGCCTCAGCAATCTGGCGCATCGATCTGTAGATGTTGTTTCACAAATCCATCCTTCTACAGCATCTCTCCCCTGCGCGTCTGGTTGTGCAAAATCCGGGTTGCCGCCTCTGCTCCTCACGCATCATCATGCCCATAACGAGCCAGTTTATCGGTCGTTACGAAGTGTGTACAGCTTCCGCGTAATTGCAAGGGTTCTGGCATGTCGTGGTATTGACAATCCGGCCGATTGACTGTTGGTCAATACTTGCGATATGCTCAACAAAGAGATAACTTCTGTTCTGAACTGAGATGGTTTGCGAGACGCCAATATGCTCGCACTGCTATCATGGAAAGGCTAAAGATGTTCTCCTTCAATACCATCCGCGCCGTTCTGTTCGATATGGACGGTGTGCTGTACCGGGGGCAGACGCCGTTGCCGGGAGTTTCCGATCTGTTCCAGTTTCTCACCGAACAGCAGATTGCCTTTGCCTGTGCCACCAACAATGCCTCAATGACACCGCAGCAATACGAGGCGAAGCTGGCAGCAATGGGGATTACGCTGCCGGCGGATCGGGTGATTACCTCGGCGCAGGCGACGGCTCGGTATCTGCGCGACCAGTACCCCGCCGGTACCCGCGTCTTTGTGGTTGGGATGCAAGGGCTACGTGAAGCGCTCTTCGCTGATGGCTACTTTGTCGAAGACGATCAATCCCCCGATCTGGTCGTGCAAGGGGCCGATTTTACGCTGACGTATGACCGCCTCAAGCGGGCAACGCTGCATATCCGGCGTGGTGCACGCTTCATTTCCACCAACCCCGACCGCACCTTTCCCAGCGAAGAGGGTCTCATTCCCGGCGCCGGTGCGGTTGCCGCAGCACTCAGTGCGGCAACCGATGTTACACCGCTCGTGATCGGCAAGCCGTCGCCAACCATGTTTCTCATTGGTGCCACCTTGCTTGGCGCAACGCCGGCGCAGACGCTGGTCGTGGGTGATCGGCTCGATACCGATATTGCCGGTGCAATCGCCGCAAACATGCCTTCTGTTTTGGTCTTGACCGGCGTCAGTACGCTGGCTGAAGCGACAACCGGCCCCATCCGCCCCGACCTGATTGTCGCCGATCTGCCCGAACTGCTCGAGCGCTGGCAGGCGAGTTTGCGCACATCTTGATATCAAGTCTGGTCGGCTCATGTTCAAACTCAGTGCAATGTAGTATATTCGCATGAGACCCGTCGTATCACAGGTGAGCCATGGCATTTCCGCTGAGTGACCTGTTCGATGAGGAACACAGTGAACAGTGGGTGATGGACTATTTCCATCCCAACGGTTTAACATGCCCAGGTTGTGGGCGTGGCGCCGACGCGGCACGTCGCTTTCGGCGCACCAGCCGGAGTAGAGTGACGGTCTATCGCTGTCGTTAGTGTCTCCGGGTGTACAACGTCTACACAGGAACGATCGTTCAAGGGAAGCAGCTTCGTCCGGCGCAGGTGATTCTGCTCGTGCGGGGGTATGCAAAGGAGAACTGTCGACGGTGCTGGCAATGGAAGTGGGGAGCAGCCGCACTACCGTCCACACCCTCCGGCGGGCGATGCAGCACAACGTCCACCAGCGGCAACCGGATAACCGGATACCCCACTGGACGATCAGTATACCGAAACCGACGAGCTGTTTCAGCATGCGGGGGAAAAACGAACGGTCTCATGTTTAAAAGTGGTGCAGCCGGTCAATCATTGGGGTTTACTGCGGCGCAAGAACACGTATGAATGTACCCTACTGCACCGAGTTTGGACATAAGTCAAACTGCTTACTCGTGACCTGGTTATTGCTGGACGGGCGATGGATATTCGCGTCTTTGACCATCTGATCATCGGTGATGGACGCTATTTCAGTTTTCCTGATAAGGAATGGATCGAGAAATATCAGCGACAGACCATTTTCTGAGGTTGTTCATGGATCCACAGCGTTTTCGTCAGAGTACTGCCGGGCAAGTCATCCGCGTTGGGGAGGGAGAGACAGCTTATTGGGCTTTTGTACCCCACCCCTTGCCTCCGCACCTGTTGGCAGACTGGGAGGTAACTGCTGTCCTTTCTGAGGCCGACCGTGCCATCAGTGAACTGGCCGGTCTTGGACGCAGCATTCCCAATCCCCATCTGCTCATTGGGCCGTTTGTGCGGCGTGAGGCAGTGCTTTCATCCCGCATTGAGGGGACACAGGCCGACCTGGCAGATTTGTACGCCTATGAGGCAGGACAATTGCCTTTGCCCGGCATGGAAGCACCGCCGGAGGCGGACATACGCGAGGTGCTCAACTATGTGAACGCTCTGGAATACGGTTTGAAGCGCCTGGAGACCCTGCCCGTCAGCCTGCGCCTAATGCGTGAATTGCACGAACGCCTTTTGGCCGGCGTGCGTGGCGAACGCGCCACACCGGGCGAATTTCGCCGCACCCAGAACTGGATCGGGTCGCCAGGATGTACGCTGAACGAAGCAACGTTTGTACCGCCGCCGGTGCCTCAAATGTACGAGTGCCTGGACGCGCTGGAAAAGTACCTGCACAGCCAGGATGTTTATCCGCCGTTGGTGCGCCTTGCCTTTGTCCATTATCAATTTGAAGCCATCCACCCCTTCGTGGATGGCAACGGACGCATTGGACGTCTCCTCATCTCGCTCTTGCTCGTCCAGTGGCAGTTGCTGCCGCTGCCGTTGCTGTACCTGAGCGCCTACCTGTATCGTTATCGGCAGGACTATTACGACTTGCTGTTGGGAGTGAGCGAGCGAGGCGACTGGCGTACCTGGCTGCTCTTTTTCCTTCGTGGTGTCGCCGGGCAGGCTCGGGACGCCGTTCAACGCACCCGCGAGTTGCAAGACTTACGAGAGGACTGGCATCGGCGGCTATCCCAGGCAAGAACCTCTGCGCTAACCTTGCGGCTGGTGGATGCACTTTTTGTCAGTCCAATTCTTACCATCCCGCAAGTCCAGCGGCTGTTGCAGGTAGGCTCATACCACAGTGCCAGAAAGACCGTGGAAAAATTGGTGAGCGCAGGGATTTTGCAGCAGGAGGGCGAGGTGACCTATGGGAAAGTGTATATTGCTGCTGAAATTCTACGCATCGTTCACAATCCGGCATGAGGCATTGGAGATGATTTGCACTGCATGGCCCAAAAGTGCAAATCTATGAAGGACAATTGCACTAAAGTTCAAGTCTATGCAGGAGTACTTAACCACAAGGATTATTGTGGATATAGCCGCTGGAGCGTGGTTCGGGCATCTGCGGTCGTGAAGCGCCAATTCACCGTCGCTCTGGCAGCATTCCGCACCTGTACCCAGGCTTCCACTTCTCGTCGTACACGCTCTCTGTCCGGTAACCGCCGATCCAGGCATTGGCGCACCAGAATGGAGAACTCAAGCTCTACCATCTTCAGCCAACTGCCGTGCTTTGGCGTGTAATGAAACTCCAGCGTTCGGGCAACCCGTCGGGCTTTCTCGGGTGGAAAGGTCCGGTACAAAGCTGACAGTGTATGGGTGTGTAGATTATCCAGCACCACCCAGATGACGTCGGTTTCTAGGAAGATGTCATTGACCAGCGATGTCATCTGGTAGGCAAATGCTGCACTGGTTCGGCGCTTGGTCACTGTGGCGTTCCGCCATCCTGTTCAAGGCTGGAACACCAGAACCAGGGTGCAAGTCCCGTTTCGTTCATAGTCATAATCCACTCGTCGGGGCAGCCCTGGTTCCATCGGCAGTGGCTCCCGCACATTGCTCCGCACCTGCACCGGCCGTTCATCCAACCACACGACCGGACACTTCGGGTCATCGGGCGCCGTATACGAGTCTAGCACATCTTCCATCCGCCACACGACATCTGCGGTCACCTGCGCACTGCACCAGTGCTTGTTCTGCCAGGGTTTAGGGTTTAATGTCGTTTTGTCTACCACCCGCCGAACCGTTTCGTTAGAGATAGAATCCACCACCCCAATTCCACCAGTTTGTCTGCTAGCAACTGCATTGTCCAGTGCGCTCGCCCTTCTGGCGAGTCACTACAGGCCAGCGCTACCAGACATACTTCCTGTTTTCCGTCCAATATGGGATGTCCTCCTGGACGAGGGCGCTCGGTCAAAGCAGTCGCCATCCCCGCTTCGGCGAACCGCCGGCGGATGTTCCGAATGGTTTGTGGAAACGTTCAGGGCATCGGTGATGACGTCGTCTGATTTCCCTTCCACCGAGAGCAACAGAATGCGGGCTAGGGTGAGCATTCGGGCTCTTGCTTCTCCTTTTCTGAGCAGGTCGTGCAACTATGTACGTTGTTCCTCGGTCAACTGAGCCAGGTGTTTCTTTGGCCTGGGTATGGTCTCCTTCTCTCCTGGGATTTGCAGAGAGGAGGAGACCCCAGAAATCACTGTGGTAAAGTACTAGCCGCCTCACTGCGCTGGAACCGGTTTCAGATCGAATCCTACCGGGAACTCCACTCGTTCTTCGTATAGGCACAGCACCGCGCAGGGTGCGGAGTCCATACTTCCGCACTCCCATGCCCGGTACCGGACGTATGTCGCCCCTGCGCATGTACTGTGATCGCTCGATACCGATTTGACACGAAACGACAAAAGCGTGAATATCATGCATGTCGTTTTGGCTTTACATAGAAGCGCCTGGTAGAAGCGTATGATTCAGCCGGCTATTGTGATCTACGACCGTACCCATGTCCTGGATCTGATCCGTACTCAGTCGCCAGAAACGATCCGTGGCCGTCTGCGGGCCGGCGATTTTGATACGGTGCTCGATCCCGATGGCCGTGCCCTGCTCGACGAATTATTGACCGCATGGATCCAACGTGCTCTTGGCCCACTCACCCTGCGCGATGCCATGCTCATCGATCCGTATCGCGCTCGCCAGGTGTATGGCTTGTTGTGCGCATTGCATGTGCGACAACGAGTCGCGATTCCGCTCGACCTTGCCGTGCATCTGCCGGCGGCACCCGCCGATCTCGCGACTCTCCCGCCACCATTGGCTACACGACCTGATCTTGCTGCCCTGGCATCACAAGCGGCCCAGGAAGGACTGACCCTGGCCTGGCAGGTACATCCCTTCGATTTTGCCTCACCCGGTAATCTGCTCGAACTCGTTCCGCCTCCACCTCAGCCGTACCGCGACGAACTCGTCTTCGAGCAACCGACCGGCCTTCGTCGTCGGTTGGCAATCGCCCTCGCCTCGCTTGGCGTGGCATTGTTGATCGTGCCGTTGCTGTTCGGTCACATTCCCGACCATCCGGCGGGCTGGCCACTGGCATTGTTGACGCTGGCGCTGCTGGTTGGGATCAAAGCCGGTATTGCCGGCTATTTGGGTGCCCTGTGTATCTGGCTGGTTGCCAACCTGCCCGCCTTCCGCCACGGAACGTCACCGGTTAATCTCTGGCCGGCGATCCCGCTGATGGTCGTTGGGATCTGGCTCCTCCGTCGTGATCGCCGTGTGCGGGCAATGTGGCGCTTTGTGCGTCGCCAGTTTCGGCGGCGATCCGACGCAACTGGAACAGATTGACTTCGGGTGGACAGCCAAGGCGGAGCGGTAGGCCGCTGATCCCACGACTGACAAACAGATGCATCGAACCAACCTGAAAATGGCCCATATCGTAGCGCCATCCGTGGCGTGGCAGGCAAAGCGGTCCTAAACCGGGCAGGCGCACGTGGCCGCCGTGGGTGTGACCGGAGAGCTGGAGATGAAAGCCGGCTGTGGCGGCTTCGTCGGCAATATCGGGACAGTGAGCGAGCAGGATGCGGAAGTCGTGGGCTGGGGCGCCTCCCACGGCCAGCTCCAGATCGGGACGACCATCCCAGTGGTCATCAACCCCGGCCAGCAACAGACGAGCGCCCTGACGCTCGATCAGGCGATGGCGGTTGATCAACAACTGAATGCCATGTTCGCGTAGCATGGTCGCAATGTGCGGCATTCCTTCCCAATAATCGTGATTGCCGGGTACGGCATATACACCGAGTGGGGCATGCAGTCGCCCCAGCACTTCAGGGAGTCGTCTGATCGCAGCGCGCGTTTGCACCAGATCACCGGTCAACACAATGATTTCGGGCTGCGTCGCCAGCAGTTGATCAATCGCCTGATGTGCGTTTGTGAAACTGTAGCGATGACCAAGATGCAGATCACTCAACTGGCCAATCGTCAAACCATCCAGCCCAGATGGCAGGTGCTCAAAAGACAGGTCTTTCACCGTCAGCCGGATCCGCCGGGGTTCAATGGTAAGGGCATAGCCCGCACTCACTGCACCTGCGCCCGCCAGCGCGAGCGTGATCGGTAACCCACCGTAGAAACCGGCTACACCCGCCAGGACGCTCCCGGCCAGCCCTGCCCCGATCCAGCGTGGTGAATAACGCAGGCGTGGTTGCCGATCGCGCTGCTTGCGAATTGATGGTAGCGTGGTTGTCATAACACATCCTTGAGTCGACGACGAATATGTCGTACAAAGAGGACGCAGGACAGGCATCTCTTGCATTGGCAGCCCATCCTGCGTACTCTTTCCCCCTCGCCATTGACAATATACCATTAAGATGAATAATACCTGAACAGAGGAACCAACCTGTTATCCGGTCACTCATCGCTCGCATCAGGTTCAGCACGCGCCGCGGTATAATCGCTCTCACCGATAGATGGCGTCACTGCGGCGACGCGACGGTTTCTTTTCTAATACCATCACCGGTATGATATGATTGAGATACCTGTCAAAATCATAGTGAAGATACACAACATGCCGACCTTCAAAGATGATGAGGTAACATCCGGGCGCTATGGATCTTAGTCATACTGCCATCCGCGATCACACGGCCTTTCTCGAACGGCTGCGATTGGTACCCGACCAGCCCGGCGTCTATCTCTGGAAAGACGCCAATGGCCGTCTGCTCTACGTGGGCAAGAGCAAACGGCTGCGCGACCGCATGCGTTCGTATTTCGGCTCACCGCGCAGCCTGAGTGGCAAAACCCGGCGGCTGGTCAGCCATATTGCCGATTTTGACATTATCGTCACCCAAAGTGAATTAGAGGCGTTGCTACTGGAAATGAACCTGATTAAACAGCATCGCCCTCCGTATAACATTTTGCTCAAAGACGATAAGACCTATCCCTACATCAAGGTGACGGTCAACGAAGATTGGCCGCGCGTCTTCGCGACCCGCCAGGTGCTCAACGATGGCGCACGCTACTTTGGCCCCTACGCCAGTCCCGGTTCCGTCTATCAGGCGCTCGATGTCCTCAATCGGCTCTTTGCCTTTCGCCCACCCTACGAGTGTAAAGACGACAAATTCAACCGTCACCGTAAACTGGGCAAGCCCTGCCTCTACTACCAGATGCGGCGTTGTCTCGGCCCATGTGTGCCCGGTCTGGTGACAAAAGAAGCCTATCGGCAGGCGATTGACGCCGTCTGTCGCTTCCTCGAAGGCAAGAGTGATCAAATCGTGCGCGAGTTACGTGCCCAGATGGAGCAGGGCGCTGAACAGCTTGAGTTCGAGCGTGCCGCATACCTGCGTGATCGCATTCAGGCTATCGAGAAGATTTCCGAGCGCCAGCAGGTATTACGCACGGTTGACACCGATCAAGACGTGATCGCGTTTGCCCGCGAAGAGGGTAGTGCAGTGGTGCAGGTGCTCTTCATCCGGGGCGGTAAACTTATCAACGCCGAACCGTTTACCCTCCAGGGCACCGAAGGCGAGAGTGATGAGGCGTTGTTGACCTCATTTCTCACCCAGTTCTACCAGGATGCCCCCAACATTCCACCCAACCTGTTACTGGCCGATCATGTTGAGGAGCCAATGATAATCGCGTCGTGGCTCCAACAGAAAAGCGGCCATCGGGTCGAAATTACGGTGCCCCGCCGGGGTGAGAAGCGACAACTGGTTGAGCTGGCTGCCAACAACGCACGTCAGAAGCTGCGCGAAATTCGCGAACAGTGGCTCAATTCCGAGCAACGTGCTGTTGCTGCGCTCAGCGAGTTGCGCGATCTGCTTGAGCTGCCCGCCCTGCCCCACCGCATTGAGTGCTACGATGTGTCGAATATTCAGGGACAACACTCAGTTGCCAGTATGGTGGTGTTCGAGCGCGGATCACCCCGTCCGGCCCATTACCGTCGCTTCAAGATCAAGACGGTGAGTGGCGCCAATGACGTTGCTTCGTTGCACGAAGTGATCAGCCGTCGTTTCCGGCGGGCGGCTGAGGCACTTGGCGAGACCCAAACCGTCACCGGGATGGTTGCCGATGACGACAATAAGACCTCTGAGACGGGCAATACCGATCAACAGGCCCTGGAGAGTTGGGCTGAGTTGCCCGATCTGCTGTTGGTTGACGGTGGGCAGGCGCAGGTTGCCGCTGCGTCGGCGGCCCTCCGCGACCTGGGATTTACCCAGATTCCGGTGGTTGGGGTTGCCAAAGGCCCTGATCGCAATCGTTTCGATCTGATTCGGCTCGATTGCGAGCCGCTAGTGCTGGCCCGTGATAGCAAAGCCCTGGCCCTGATCCAGCGGATTGATGAAGAGGCTCATCGTTTTGCCATAACCTATCACCGCAAGCTACGTAGCAAAGCGACCCTTCGTTCATCCCTGGAAGATATTCCCGGTATCGGCCCCAAACGGAAGCGTGCCCTGCTGAAGGCTTTTGGCTCTCTTGACGCCATTCGTCAGGCCAGTATCGATGAGCTTGCTGCCGTGCCGGGCATGACGCGCAAGGCTGCCGAAGAGCTGAAGAGTTTGCTGTAGTTGTCGGAGAAGAGCAATGTCAATTATCCATTCGCATATCCAACCCAACAGCCCCGATTTTCAGGCCAACTTTGCCTATCATCAGTCACTGGCTGCCGATCTCCGCGAACGCCTGGCCCAGATTCGCCAGGGTGGCGGTGCTGAACAGCGTCGTCGGCACGAAGAACGCGGCAAGCTCTTTGTGCGTGACCGGATTGATACATTGATCGATCCTGATAGTTCCTTTCTTGAGATCGGTGCGCTGGCTGCCTACAACGTCTACGATGAAGAGGTGCCTGCCGCCGGCATCGTTTGCGGGATTGGCCGCGTAGCCGGGCGCCCGGTGATGATTATCGCCAATGATGCCACTGTGAAGGGCGGCACCTATTTCCCACTGACGGTGAAAAAGCACCTCCGGGCCCAGGAGATTGCCCGCGAAAACCGCCTGCCCTGCATCTATCTGGTTGATAGTGGCGGAGCCTATCTCCCGCTGCAAAGCGAGGTCTTCCCCGACCGCGACCATTTCGGTCGCATCTTTTACAACCAGGCCCAGATGTCAGCCGAAGGCATTCCCCAAATTGCCTGTGTGATGGGCAGTTGTACCGCCGGTGGGGCTTACGTCCCAGCCATGAGCGACGAAGTTGTGATTGTGAAGGGCAATGGCACCATCTTTCTCGGTGGGCCACCGCTGGTCAAGGCAGCTACCGGCGAAGAGGTAACTGCTGAAGAACTGGGTGGGGCCGATGTTCATACCCGTATCTCTGGGGTGGCCGACTATTTTGCCAACGATGATCGCGAGGCGTTGGCGATTGTCCGCGACATCGTTGCCCATTTGGGGCCGCGCCAGCGAGCAAATTGGGAATTGCGTGATCCGGAGCCGCCGCGTTACGATCCACGGGAAATCTATGGCATCCTACCGCGCGATTTTCGCCAGAGCTACGATGTGCGCGAAGTAATTGCCCGGATTGTGGATGGCAGCCGCTTGCACGAATTCAAGACGCGCTACGGCACCACGCTGGTTTGCGGCTTTGCCCATATCGAGGGCTTCCCGGTTGGGATTCTCGCCAACAACGGCATTCTCTTCAGCGAAAGTGCTCTCAAGGGTGCTCATTTTATCGAGCTGTGTTGTGCGCGCAATATTCCACTTGTCTTCCTGCAAAACATCACCGGCTTTATGGTCGGCAAGCAGTATGAGAATGGCGGTATCGCGAAAGATGGCGCTAAATTGGTGACGGCTGTCAGTTGTGCGAATGTGCCAAAGTTTACCGTGATTATCGGCGGTAGCTTTGGTGCCGGTAATTATGGTATGTGCGGGCGCGCTTATCAGCCCCGCCAGCTCTGGATGTGGCCGAACGCGCGCATTAGCGTGATGGGTGGAACGCAGGCTGCGAATGTCCTCCTCACTATCCGACGTGACAATCTGCGTGCTCGTGGTCAGGACATGACCCCTGAAGAGCAAGAACGCTTCATGGCGCCGATTCTGGCTAAATATGAGCAGGAGGGGCATCCGTATTATGCCAGTGCCCGGCTCTGGGATGACGGAGTGATTGACCCGGTAGAGACGCGGCGCGTGCTGGCGTTGGGACTGGCGGCTGCCGCCGAAGCGCCGGTGCAACCGACCCGTTTCGGCGTCTTTCGCATGTAGGTCTGCCATGACACCTTTACGCATCGTGACCGGAATTGCCGTGATCTGGCTGATATTTGATCCGCAGCCGGTCGTTGGCTTTGTGGCCTACACCCTGATAGGTCTCCAGGTCATAGGCTGGTTCTGGCCACGCATTGCCCGTAACCAGATCACCTGGCAACGGTGTGCACCTCTGGCGCTGGCACCCGATGAGGTAGCCGAGGTCGAGATTCACGTGACCTACCGTGGCTGGTTGCCGTTACCATACCTGGTGGTGCGGGAGGACATTCCGGTTATGCTAGGTAATGTCCCCCGCCGGGAATGGGTGCTGAGCCTCTGGCCCGGCCAGAGGCATACCCTGCGCTACCCGATTCAATGCCGTCAGCGTGGTCTCTACTGGTTGGGGCCACTCAGCCTGCGGATTGGCTCGGTGTTTGAGCAGAATGAGATTCAGCTTACTGAACAGCAACCAACACCAATCACTGTCACCCCGGCAGTCGTTTCGTTGCGCTTGCTTCATCTGATCGCAGCTCTCCCTTACAGTCAGGAGCGCTATCACCTGAGTCTGTTCGAGGACGCTACTCAGAAAACTGGCGTTCGTACCTATCAGGTGGGCGATCCGCCGCGACGGATCGACTGGAAAACAAGCGCACGTCTCGGTGATCTTCAGGTACGTGAATTGACCCCTACCATTGCCCGTGAAACCCTGATCGTGCTGGCTTTTGCCGAGGCTGAGTATCCGGGGCGGTTTGCCTACGACAATCGTGAACGGGCAGTTGTTGCCACAGCTTCCCTGGCTTCCACGCTTATCCAGCGGCGTCAGGCAGTTGGCTTGTGCAGCAACGGCTACGATCCGTTACACCGCAAAGCTGGCATCACGTTGTTGCCTGCGACCGGCATTGAACATCTGCGCGAACTATTGGTTCGCCTCGGTCGGCTCGAACCGGCGACAGACGTGCCACTGATCGAAGAGGTAATAACGGGCGAGCCTATCCTACGTCCCGGCGCAACCCTGGTTCTGATCACCGGTGCCCTGAGCACCCAAATCCTGACGACTCTGGTGACTATCCGTCAACGTGCAATGAAAGTGGTATTGGTCCTGACCGATCCGTTTCTGAGCGATCTTCTCCAGGCCCAACAGTATGGTATCGTCACGTTGCAAATAGATCGTACAGGTGCGATTATTCCTTGTGCGTGAAAAGTAATAAACGCTGTCGTTTATGCCGGTGCAGTACATAATGAGGAGACATTGCTATGCTGCGCATTGCTGAAGAAGTTACCACTGCGCTCGAAGAAGGGCGGGCAGTGGTTGCGCTGGAGAGCACATTAATTAGCCACGGCCTTCCCTACCCCCACAACCTGGCCGTAGCGGAGGGTCTGGAAGCCGAAGTGCGTGCTGCGGGTGCGGTACCGGCGACTATCGGTCTGATCGAAGGAGTGCCGGTCATTGGTCTGAATGGCAATGAGCTGGAACGGCTGGCGGTTGGTGGTGATCGGGTGCGCAAGTTGAGTCGGCGTGATATTGGTGCGGCAATTGTCGATCACGCCGATGGCGCCACAACAGTGGCGGCAACGATGGCGCTCGCGGCTGCGGCTGGGATTGAGGTCTTCGCTACCGGTGGGATTGGCGGCGTTCATCGTGGCGCAACCCATAGCTGGGATGTGAGTGCCGATCTGACCGAATTGGGTCGTACACCTGTGCTGGTTGTGTGTGCTGGTGCGAAGGCAATCCTCGACCTGCCGGCGACGCTCGAATACCTGGAGACTCAGGGCGTACCGGTGGTTGGCTACCAGACGGTAGAATTCCCGGCCTTTTACACACCCCATAGCGGCCTGACAGTAGCGGCTGTGGCGGCTGATGCGCTGGCAGCCGCCCGAATGTGGCGTATTCAGCGCCGTTACCACACATTTGCTGCTCCTGGCGGTATGCTGCTCTGCGTCCCCCCACCAGAACGCCATGCCCTGGAACGAGAGGCTGTCGAAGCCGCGATTGGTCGGGCATTGGCTCGTGCTGAGGCAGAAGGTGTGCGTGGGCCGGCAGTCACGCCGTTTCTCCTGGCAGCAATGGCCGAAGAGACCAGCGGCGAGAGTATCGAGACTAACATCGCTTTGCTGCGAAACAATACCCGTGTAGCCGCTGAAGTTGCGGTTCGGATCAGTGAATTGGGTTGAAACCTGGGTGAACAAACCGTGTGCAAAGTACTTGACAAATTGCGTTATTGCTTTTATACTAACTATCGCTGTTATCAGATGTAACAGCTTGCACCGTCACATCCTCGACGGTTGAAACCTCACACGTTACCCCGTTTCGTTACGTGCTGGGCGCCTCTGTAGGCATTCTCCGCGTGAGCGGAGGGATTTTTGTTGTGTCTTGTCATAGCTGCATAGTTAGGCAGGAGTGCCCGCCAATGCTCAAGCGTCGATTGTCAACCTGGGAAAAAGAAGAAGTATCACTGCACACGCACGAGCGTGATGAACGTTTCGGGCACGAAGAAGAGATTCTCTCTCCCGATCTGAGCGATATCGAGCAGGTAGAGCCAACCCTTGACGCTGTTCAGCATTACCTGCAAGAGATTGGCCGCGTCTCTCTTCTGACCGCTGCTGAAGAGATCGAGTTGGCCGAGCGTATTGAACGCGGTAATGAGGCTGAAGCCCAGCTTGCTACAGCGACCGACCTGACGCCGCGAGAACGCTACGAACTCCTTCAGGCAGTTCAGCAGGGTGAAGAGGCACGCCGCCATCTCATCCAGGCCAATTTGCGCCTGGTCGTGAGCATTGCCAAGAAGTATGTCGGGCGCGGTCTTGCGCTGCTTGACCTGATCCAGGAAGGTAATATCGGTCTGATGCGTGCGGTGGAGAAGTTCGATTACCATAAGGGTAATCGCTTCAGCACATACGCAACCTGGTGGATTCGCCAGGCGGTGACGCGGGCGATTGCCGAACAGGGGCGGACAATCCGGTTGCCGGTGCATATGAGCGAGTCGGTTGGGCAGGTGAAGCGAATCGCCGAACGTCTGGCGCAATCGCTCGAACGTCAGCCGACGGCGGAAGAGATTGCAATGGCGCTTGGCCAGCCGGTTGAGCGTATTCAGCGCATTCTCGAAGCGGCGCGTCGTCCGGTTTCGCTGGAAACACCGGTCGGCGATGAAGGTGAGCACACACTTGGCGATTTTCTGACCGATGAAGAACTGCCGACACCGGGAGAAATGGCGGCTCAAAAGCTGCTGCGCCGCGATCTGTGTGCTGCCCTTGACCGCCTCAATGATCGGGAACGCCGGATCATCGATTTGCGCTACGGTCTGGTTGATGGCCGGCGTCGGACGCTCGAAGAGGTAGGGCGTGTGCTCGGTATGACGCGCGAACGGGCACGGCAGATTGAAGCCGAGGCTCTGCGGCGCTTGCGTAGTCCTGAAGTCGGGCAGCATCTCCGCGATTATCTGGAGTAGTTGCACAAGACTCTGTTCGCCAACCTGTCTGGCCGTAGCCACACAACGATACCTGACGTGCGTTTGGGATGGGATTTCCCCGGTATTGCCCAAACGCACGTTTTACTATCGCTGACACCGTCCGTGCCCGCCAGACGGCCCGTATCGTGGTGAGAGGATCACCCTGCCACTGAGCCTGATCACAGCAGTGTAGGACTGGTCTTGCCGCAGCGCACGCGGCAGAATCACGTTTTAGAGAGGATACGGTTGCCAGATAGGGTTGTCCGTGGCGTGTAGTAGTGATGCACGGTATCACTGCTTATCACCGGATATTCGGTGAACTATGATCCGTGGTTGTCACCTGCCGGATACCGATGAGCGAGTTCTGTAGGGGCGGGTTCTTAACCTGCCCCTACGCGAGCGTTGATATAACCTGGTCGTATTACCTCATCGTGGTGATGATTTCTGGTGTTCACAACTTGACGAAATTCCTCTTCAGTGATAGACTTGGGAGCTGTGCCGGGGTAGCTCAGCGGTAGAGCAAACGGCTCATAATCGTTAGGTCGCGGGTTCGAATCCCGCCTCCGGCACCAGTCGCCGGTGAGCAACGCTCACCGGCGTTTCCGTTCATCGTGCAATACCACCATGCTTGATCTATTGCGCCAGTTTTTACGTGCTGAGGGCGTCGAGCAGGCTTCTGCTCGCCTGCTGGTTGCTGTCTCTGGCGGCAGCGACTCACTTGCCCTGCTGCACATGCTCTGCACATTGCACCGTGCTGGTGGCCCGACCCCAATTGTAGCGCATCTCGATCACGGCCTGCGAGGTGCTGAATCTGCGGCAGATGCCGACTTCGTCGCTGCTACTGCGACGGCCTGGGGGGTACGGGCAATTGTCGGACGTGCCCACTTGCCACCAGGAACAACACCTGCCGAGGCGCGAACTGCACGCTACACCTTTCTTGCCACAACCGCCCTCGCCGAACACGTCGATGCTGTGCTCGTTGCTCATCAGGCTGATGATCAGGCGGAAACGGTCTTGATGCACTTACTCCGTGGCGCCGGGCCGGCTGGCTTGCGCGGTATGCGGGCGCGGGTTGAGTGGTCGGAATGGGCAGCAGCCCTGATTGAGAGCGGACAGGCTCCGCCCCACGGCCCACCATTGTTGCGACCACTGCTAACGGTCAGTCGGTCTGAACTGGCGGCGTACTGCGCTGCTCATCAGTTAACCCCACGCGACGATCCAACAAACCGCAATCTCCATTACGTGCGGGCACGTATCAGGCATGTGCTCTTGCCTCAGCTTGCAAGCGAGAATCCTCAGATCACTGCTGCCCTTACTCGTACTGCCCGTATCTGTGCTGAAGATTACGATTTTATTCAGACCATGCTGGCAGATCAGTGGCCGAACCTCATCGTTGAGCAGCAGTCTGACAAAGTGGTATTTGAGCGTGCTGCCCTGATGAGTATCCATCCAGCCCTACGCCGCTATGCGTTGCGGCGTGCGATTGCTGAACTCGGTGCAGAGGAACCGGGGTTAGCCCATCTCGATGCCGCACTGCATCTCATCGGAGGGCAGTCTGGTCGCTCGACGCAGATCGCTCCCCAGGTTACACTGGTGTGCGATCAGCAGACAGTGACATTGCACTTGCCATCGGCATTACCGCCACCTGCCCCGCAGTTGACAACACCTGTGACATTACCGGATCGGGGGATCGTGCCACTGGCGAATGACTGGCAGTGTATCGTGCAGGATCATCCCCCGGCGCATCCTGACCGCTGGTGGTTAGGACTGGCTCAGCGTCCGTCTGCTCCTTTGCAGTTACGACCACGGCGCCCCGGTGATCGGATGCGGCCTGCCGGTGCGCCGGGGCGGCGACGCTTACAAGATGTGTTCGTTGATTTGCGCGTGCCACGTATGCTGCGGGCTGCCTGGCCGATTCTCACCACTGTCGATGATCAGATTCTCTGGGTCGTTGGCTTGCGAGTTGCTGCCGGCGTCGCTGCATCTGAGCCGAATCAGGCTACAATGTGGATTGGGATCGTTCACTCTGCCACAACAAGACAGGAGTAAGCATGCGTCAGGACATTGATTACATCTTGATTGGGGAAGATCAGATCAAACAGCGGGTTGCGGAGCTGGCTGCTGAGATCAGTGCCGATTATCGCGACCTCGGTGATCTGCTGCTGGTCGGCGTTCTGAAGGGCTGCGCCATGTTTATGGTTGATCTGGCGCGGGCAATTGATCTGCCACTTGCGATTGATTTCATCGCGGTTGCCAGTTATGGCGCCAGTACCGAGTCGTCGGGTGTGGTGCGTTTGATCAAAGACCTCGACACCGACATTTCGCAGCGCCACGTATTGATTGTCGAAGACATTATTGATAGCGGCCTGACCCTGGCGTACCTGCGGTCGCAATTGCTGCGGCGCAATCCGGCCAGTCTGCGCATCTGCACGTTGCTCAACAAACCTGAACGACGTACAGCAGATGTGCCGGTTGACTACATTGGTTTTGACATCCCGAATGCCTTTGTGGTTGGGTACGGCCTGGATTATGCAGAGCGCTATCGCAATCTCCCCTTCATTGGCGTGTTGCGCCCTGAGGTCTACCAGTCAGCGTAGTTGTGATCCAGATCACATTCTGAGTGTAATCTGTTCCCTTGCCGTCGGTGATCGGCTGATGCTATAATTCCAACAAGCGGCGTACAGGATGGCTGATTGCCGTCTCGCTCGCATATTCCTCATAAGTGGGGTTCATTCCTCAGTATTGTCTGGTCTACCAGGAAATGGCGAGGCAACCCCTCTAGAAAGATGAAGTATGAATGATAATCGTTGGTTGAAGAATAGTTTTGTCTATCTCATCATTCTGGTTGCAGCGCTAGCGCTGTTCTTCCAATATTTCGGTCAGGGTGCCAGCCAGACTGAGGAGAAAGGCATTGCCGATGTCATCGCCGATGCTCAGGTTGGCCTGGTAAGTGAAATTCAGGCGCAGGCTGGCGACGAACAGATTATTGTCACCTACAAGGATGGTAAGAAATATCGCTCACGGGTCGAAACTTCGGATAGCGTGATGCAGTTGCTGGCCGACTACAACGTACCGCTGTACGACGAGAACGGTCGGCGGACGATCAACGTAACCGTGCAACCGGCACCGGCCTGGGGCGGTTTACTCAGTATCTTTACCATTCTGCTGCCAACCCTGTTGCTCATCGGCTTTTTCGTCTTCTTCATGCGTCAGGCGCAGGGGAGCAACAATCAGGCGATGTCGTTTGGCAAGAGCCGGGCACGGATGTTTGCCGGCGATAAGCCCACAATTACCTTCGCCGATGTGGCCGGTCAGGAAGAGGCAAAGCAGGACCTGGCCGAAATTGTTGAGTTCCTCAAGTTTCCTGACAAGTTTGCCGCGCTCGGGGCACGCATTCCGCGTGGTGTGCTGATGGTTGGCCCGCCCGGTACCGGTAAGACGTTGCTCTCGCGGGCAGTCGCTGGTGAGGCAGGTGTTCCCTTCTTCAGCATCTCTGGCTCTGAGTTCGTAGAGATGTTTGTTGGCGTAGGTGCCTCACGTGTGCGCGACCTGTTTGATCAGGCCAAGCGTAATGCACCCTGTATCGTCTTCATCGATGAGATCGATGCCGTCGGTCGGCAGCGCGGTGCCGGTTTGGGTGGCTCACACGACGAGCGTGAGCAGACGCTCAACCAGATTCTGGTCGAGATGGATGGCTTCGACACCAACACGAATGTGATCGTGATCGCCGCGACGAACCGGCCCGATGTGCTCGACCCGGCTCTCGTGCGACCAGGCCGCTTTGACCGTCAGGTGGTGCTTGATGCGCCCGATGTGCGGGGTCGGATCGAGATTCTGAAAGTTCACGTCAAGGGCAAACCTCTGGCTGAGGATGTCAATCTTGAGGTAATCGCTCGTCAGACACCCGGTTTCTCAGGCGCCGATCTGATGAACGTTGTGAACGAAGCAGCGATTCTGGCTGCACGTCGCTCGAAGCGCAAGATCAGCATGGCAGAGTTCCAGGATGCGGTCGAGCGGGTCGCTATCGGTGGCCCTGAGCGGCGTTCGCGCGTGATGACCGACCGCCAGAAGCTGGTGGTGGCCTACCACGAGGCCGGTCACGCGATTGTCGGTGCTGCGTTGCCGAAGGCCGATAAGGTGCAGAAGGTGACGATCATTCCACGTGGACAGGCTGGTGGGTATACCCTCTTCCTGCCTGATGAGGATAGTCTGAGCCTGCGCACCGTTTCCCAGTTCAAGGCACGACTGGCCGTCTCGTTAGGTGGCCGGGTAGCTGAAGAGATTGTCTTCGGCAACGACGAGGTGACAACCGGCGCTTCTGGTGATTTGATGCAAGTCACCCGTATTGCCCGGGCAATGGTCACGCGCTACGGTATGAGCCAGCGCCTTGGCCCGATGGTCTTCGGCGAGAAGGAAGAGCTGATCTTCCTCGGTCGCGAGATCAGCGAGCAGCGCAACTACGGTGATGAGGTGGCGCGCCAGATTGACGAAGAGGTGCATGCAATCGTCACCGAAGCCTACGAAACGGCGCAGCAAATCCTGCTTCAGAACCGGGCTGTGCTTGACGATATGGCGAATGCGTTGCTCGAATACGAGACACTTGATGGCGAACAGCTCGAGGAGATGATCCGTCGGGTAAAGCCGCTGGCGCTCGATCTGAGCAAGAGCAGCACGCCTAATGGGCGAGCTGAAGAGCGCTCCACACAGCCTGATGCGTCACAGCACGGCTTTGGCGGTACCAACCCACTTCCGGCGTAATTTCGCTGTCTAGTTGTAATCGGGCATCCCTACTGGCAACCCCGCCGGTAGGGATGCTTTGTATTATCGGCAGCCATCTGACATCAAATCTGGTTTAGTGGAGCGCGAGCTTCTGCCCCGCTCGCTACCGGATACAGCCTATGTTGCGCTTCCGGCAGAGTATCTCACCCCCAAACCGGCGCACAAAAGAGAGCACCATCCTTTACCGGTGTTTCTCGCCCCCGCTGGGCTATGCATTACCCACAACTGGTGTCAATCACGGGTGTATCAGCGGGTATGATCGCCATGGGTGCTGTTTTGGGCGACTGCCCGGTGGCAGCGCACAGCGCCAGCCGTGCTATCACGTGCTGGATGGGTTTCCTTACGCGCACATCATGTGCGTGGCGCAGGGTTTGGAGTGCGGCAGCCATGCTGCCGCGCCAGCCGTACACTCGATCCGGCGCGTGGTACGCCGTTCCCCCTCCTGGTCACGGGGATGCTGGATGTATTCGTGACGATCATCGAGTCGGTCAGGCATGAATGTGCTACCTGCGCGTAGACGTCTTGTTGCAATAGGTGCCTGCCTGCGTACCAGCAGCCACGACCAGCATCTGACGATGGTGGCGGGGATGCCGGCACACGGGCTGGAAGCCCGCGCCACGGGGAGCGCTTGCAGTCTGGCCTACCGCAGCAGAATGCCGTGGATCGCCTAACCATACGATGTGCGTGAGGTATGGCACGCGGATCACAGCAGCCGTGCGGGGCAGGATTTGCTTGGCTCGCCTAACCATACGGTGTGCGTGAGGTATGGCACCGGATCTATCACGATGGGATATGAGGCGTCATATTGGCTTCTGTGTAACATGTGGGGAATGCATAGCTCGCTGGGGGCGGGTTAGAGTGGGGGCGTGTCGCGGTGTACTGCTGGAAGCAAGTATCACACGCCTGCCCCCCATCAAGCTGGCGCTGCACCTGAACGACTACACGTGAACCGGTTAGTTTGCCTGCGACGCACCACTATTGGCTCACAGATAGCACGCCCGTCCGTGCGCCAGCACGGCCCTGTCCTGAATGATGCACAGTGTCAGTTGAGGTTTGAAATTACCTGACACGATACGGATGGGCGGTTCCGTAGGGGCGGGTTTGGAACCCGCCCCTACGGACGATGCAGATGCCCATTCTCATCGACATACGAGGCATGCGGTGAACGAGGGGTAGTGGAAGGATACATTTTGAGTCGGCGGATCGCAGCGCGTCCCTCTGCCGGTACGCGACTCTGATGAAGAGGCTTTGCAATGATGATTGATGGTCTTGGCAATGATGCAAAGGATCAAGATTTGCTATCATAACCCAAGTTTCCACCTATGTTGTGAGTAGTTCCCGTAGGCTGAGTGCCAGGTTGAACAGCACGACGTTACACGCAACACCGTATGGTATGTTCGCATGAACGGTGTGAGGAGCAGCCAGTTCCTATGGACATACTACGTCACGTTTCACGGTAGCAACCCAAATTCTACCCATCCTCTGTGTCCTCTGTGTCTCTGTGGTGATAAAGGTAGCAACTTGGGTTATCATATACTTATCCCACGTCACTGTCACCCGTATTCCGCCTATTCTTCAGCCGGACGTATCCGCTGCAGGGCCAGACTTAAACAAATCACCGTGACGATAATCATAAGCGCTATATAGACCAGCCAGGGTGAGGGTACTGTGAGATTGCCGACAGACGAAGGAACTGTCCAGAGCCATGGATCGCCGCCTTCCTCAAGGATGGTAGCCGTTATCCCCAGGGCAATAAACGGATGCAGGCAAATGAATGGCCCCATGGTGTAGACGTAGAGCGGCGAAGGATCGGCATCAAACGCGCCGATCAACAGTGAAATCACGAAGAAGAGAAATGGTACCAGCAACAGAATGGCGATCACCGTTCCCTGCGCCATTACCGTTGCACCAAGCGTCGAGCGCATCACCGTTGACCAGAAAAGGCCAATTGCTGCATAGCAGATGGCCGTGATCAACAAACTGATCACCCCGATCAGGATTTCTTGTGCAGTAATGCCGCCAAAAAGAAGGGATAGACCGGCAATTGGGAGAGAAGCCGTGATGAGCAACAATGCAAACGCAATTGCTGACAAGAGCTTACCGGTGATGATCTGAAGTGGTGACAACAACGAGGCAAGCAGTAAATCGTAAGTCTGGCGTTCTTTTTCACCGACAATTGCCCCTGCTGTCAGTGAAGGTGACAGAAAGCAAACCTGTACCAGCGCCGCAGTCATCACAGTGAAAAAGATGCTTTTACCGATGGTACGGGCCGTGTTAGGGTCATTTGGGCTGGCCGAGCTGATAAATACCGCATAAATTAGCAGCGTAATAGCGCCAATGATAGTCAGGTAGCCGCTCAGAATAAGCCAGGCATTGCGTCCACGAATCCGACCGAAGAGTTCACGGGTCAATACCGGGTTAACAATGATGCTATGCATACGTATACCTTTGCCGCTGGACGAGTCTGGATGCGTGTTATCGCGCCTCTGCTGTTGAGAGGGTGCAGATTCAAGCGAGACGTGTTACCTGTCACCATTATAGAGCATGAGACCTATTGTGAGACCTGGATGTAGAGGCGTCTGGCAGATGATTATGGTGCGGAAGCATGCCTTCCGCACCCGACCCATGCAACACGTATATCACTGCACGTGAAAGGCATTCAATCCAGGGTGTGGTTTCTCCGTGGATGTACGCAACAGCTTCTCGGCTTGAAGCAGGCAGATGTGCCGTTGGTGCGTCGGACTGTCACCGTCAACAGCACCCATCACGACTCACAGTTGATTCGATCCAGTAGTGACGTCACGGCATATATGGCCCGCAGCGTCGGGGTTGGCGTACCGGTCAATTCGGCCAGCTCAACCACTGCTCCCAGCAGGGCATCAATTTCGGTTGGTCGCTTCGCTTCAATATCTTGCAACATCGAGGTCTTGTGAGCGCCGATCTCCTCGGCCATGCGGATGCGGCGTTCAATCGAGACCGGAAACCGAATACCTAGCTGTTCGGCGACCTGTTGTGCCTCGGCCATCATTGTTGCCGCCAGGTTGTACGTGCCCTGATCGGCGATAATGCGGTCAATAGTAGCGCGGGTCAATGCGCTGATCGGGTTAAACGAGAGATTTCCCCACAACTTTAGCCAGATTTCATTGCGAATATCGGTCTTGACCGGCGCTCGTAAACCGACCGACTCCAGCAATTTGCTCAGGCGTACCACACGCTCGCTCCGGCTGCCATCGGGTTCACCGAGTGTAAAACGGTTTCCTTCAATATGTCGGATGACGCCAGGACGTTCGATGGCGGCGGCGGGATAGACGACGCAGCCGATAACCCGTTCAATCTCGGTATGGGCAGCAATCACACCACCGGGATCAACTGCCTCGATCCGCCGACCTTCGTATGGGCCACCGTGCCGGAAAAAATACCACCAGGGAATGCCGTTTTGAGCGTAGACAACGGCTGTGTCGGGGCCGTAGAGCGCTCGCATGGGTGCAGCCAGCGTCGGCAAGGACTGTGCTTTGACTGCTACGATCACAACATCGTGTGGACCGGCAACCGTCATATCAGAGGTCGCCAGTGCCGGTCGCACCACCTCGCGCCGACCATCACGGTATTCGACGGTCAACCCGTGTTCGATAATGGCTGCCAGATGGCTCCCGCGAGCGATCATTGTTACTTCGGCTCCGGCCTGGATCAGCTTTGCCCCCAACCAGCCACCAATCGCTCCGGCGCCAACAATACAGATGCGCATATGATCCGCTACTCCTTGTACGTGTTCCTACAGTTTGCGAAGATAGACTCGCTCTAGTTCGTGGCGAGGTCCTTTGACCAGAATCAGATCGGCGCTCCAGCGCGTCGGTTCTATGTTTTGTTTTAAATTGACATAATTAATTTCGCGCCAGATACGTCGTGCGGTAGCGATAGCTTCCTCTTCGTTCAGCTCAGCGTAGCGGCGAAAGTATGACGACGGATCGCGAAAGGCCGTTTCACGCAGCCGTAAAAATCGTTCAATGTACCACTGTTCAAGATCGCGTTCATCGGCATCGACATAAATCGCGAAGTCAAAGAAGTCTGATACATAGAGTTGTGGTTCGCGTCGAGTATTGGAACCACGCTGTAACACATTCAACCCTTCAACAATCAGAACATCTGGATGATCAACAACCTGCGTTTGATCGGGCACGATATCGTAGATAAGGTGTGAATAGACTGGCGCACTCACCGGGCCATACCCCGATTTAATATCGGCCATAAACTGCAAGAGGCGTCGCCGATCATAGCTTTCAGGAAACCCTTTACGGTGCATAATCCCCCGTTCCTGGAGGATTCGGTTTGGGTAAAGAAAGCCGTCGGTTGTAATCAGATCGACTTTGAGGCGTCCAGGCCCACGCGCCAGGAGCGCTTGCAGAATGCGCGCTGTGCTGCTCTTCCCTACCGCGACACTACCGGCAATGCCGATCACATATGGTACCCGCGCTGTCCCTGAGCCGAGAAATGCACTGGTGGCCTGGTACAATCGACAGGCATTGTCGTAGTAGATTTGTAGCAGGCGCACCAGTGGCAGGTAGATGTCGGCAACGTCTTCCATTGAGACGGTGTCATTCAGACTGACCAGCGTGTCTAACTCGTCTGCACTGAGTGGTAAGGGAGTACCGTTACGAAGTGCTGCCCATTCTGAGCGCGAAAAACTCATGTATGGTGAAAGGCGGCGTTCAAATTCTGACTTCAGGATCATGCCGGTTCCTGTCTTTCTCCCGTTGCTTACAATCCCAGTGTTTTCGCCATCGTGATCCGTTGTAGTTTTCCGGTGGCACCGCGTGGTAGTGCGCTCAGAATATGGATTGCACGAGGCACTTTGAAATCGGCCAGCAGGCGGGCACAGTGCTCGCGTAATTCACGCTCGTCAGCACTCATGCCTTCGCGTAATACAACGGCGGCATGCACCTCTTCACCCAGCGTTGGATGTGGCACGGCAAAGGCCAGGGCTTCGGCGACTGCCGGATGACGGAGCAGTACGTCATCAATCTCCAGGGGCGAAATCTTTTCGCCCCCGCGGTTGATTAACTCTTTGATACGACCGGTCAGACAGAGATAGCCATCTTCGTCGAGATACCCCTGGTCACCGGTCCGAAACCATCCATTCACAAATGCTGTGGCATTGGCTTCAGGATTATTTTCGTACCCATCAACGACATTCGGCCCGCGCACTACGACCTCGCCCTTCACACCTGCCGGCAACAACTGGCCGTGTTCGTCCATGATACCCACTTCTACCCCGAATCCAATCCCCACCGAGCCGGGTTTTCGCCGACCGGGTGGTAACGGATTCGAGGTCATCTGATGTGAAGCCTCCGTCATGCCGTAGCTTTCAATCACCGGCGCCGCGAAGACCTCTTCCATTTGCTCCATCACAACCGGAGGTAGAGGTGCACTTGAGGAGCGGATGAAGCGGAATGGGTTAGCTTTGATTATAGCAGTGTTGCGCCCGGCTCGGGCCAGGAGGACCTGGTGCATCGTCGGGACGGCCGAGTACCAGGTTGGACGCTCTTGTTCGACCCAGCTCCAGAATTTGAGACCATCAAAACCTGGTGGACAGATAACAGCTCCACCGGCGGCTAACTGGCTTAGCAACGAGGCAACAATGCCGTGAATGTGGAAGAGCGGCATCACGCAGAGCGAACGATCCGCCGCGCTCAATTGATAGGTAGTGATGATGTTGCTGGTCGAGGCGGCCAGATTACGATGGCGAATAGGTACCCGCTTAGGCCGGCTGGTGGTGCCACTGGTGTGCAAGATCATGGCGATGTCGTCGGGTGTGGCCAGGCCATCGCGGCGTGGTGATCCGGCGGTACCAGATGTCGAGAAGGTAAGCTGATGGTTGCTGTCGAAGGCGGCTTCGATCAGCAGCATGTCTGAACGCAATGCAGCCCGGGCTTCGTCGCCCTCGCCAGGGGCAACAATTAATGCGCGGGCCTGGGTGTCTTCATAGTAGAAGGCAAATTCGTCCCGCCGATATTTGGGATTAAGTGGTGCAGCCGTCGCCGCAGTAGCCGCAGCCAGAAAGGTGATCGCCATCGCCGGGCCGTTGCCGAGCGCAATCGCAATCCGGTCGCCGCGTCCCAGTCCATGGTTCTGGAGCCACTCGGCCAGACGGTACACCTGGGCACGCAGATCGGCAAAGTTCCAGGTCGGGCCACCCGGTGCAATCAGCGCAGGATCGGTATCGCTTCCAGTTGTCAGGAGATCATACACGGTACGGTACATCGTCTTCATCCCCCATCGTTTATTGTTTCGTATGCCGTCGGTAATGATCACCATCCAATTGCCAGCCCATCACAACGAGGTTCAGTACCTGCTACATAGCTGCCACTGGCCAGACGCCAGATAATCTGTCCCCGGCCAAAGCCGCCCAATTCACTTTCGACCACCACCTGGTGGCCGCGAGCGGCCAGCCCTTCAATGACGTGGCGTGGTGTTTCCAGCTCAAGCCGCAGCGTGCCATCGCGCTCCCAGCGCCAGCGCGGTGCATCCAGTGCGGCCTGGGGGTGCATTCCGTAATCAAGGGTGTTAACGATAACCTGCACATGCCCTTGTGGTTGCATATGTGCTCCCATTACACCGAAGGGGCCGATGGGAACGCCATCTTTGCTCAGGAAACCGGGAATAATCGTGTGAAATGGTCGTTTACCGGGAGCGACCTGATTCGGATGGCCGGGTGTTAATACGAAGCCACAACCACGGTTGTGCAGGGCGATACCGTAATCAGGGATCACCACCCCTGAACCAAATCCCATATACGTTGATTGGATCATACTCACCATCATCCCGTCACGGTCAACCGCAGCGAAGTAGACTGTACCACCGCGTGGCAGGGCGGACGGGCCATAGGTTTGGGCCTGTTCACCGATCAGGCGCGCACGTTCGGCCAGCCGCTGCCGATTCAACATCTCATTGATGGGCACAGCTACACTGGCCGGGTCGGCAACATAGGCGAAGGCATCGGCAAAGGCCAGTTTCATCGCTTCGATTTGGCGGTGGAACGATGCTGCCGATTCGCGGGCATAGCCGTTAAGCTCGATGTGATCGAGAATCCCAAGTGCCATCAGCGCCGCAATCCCCTGACCGTTCGGCGGAATCTCGTGGACGGTATAGCCACGGTACTGCATACTGATTGGTGTTACCCATTCCGAACGGTGGCGGGCCAGATCATCTGCCCGTAACAGACCGCCGGTAGCGCGCGCAAAGCGGTCAATCGCTTCGGCAATTTCACCCTGATAGAAGACATCAGCGCCATGACGGGCGATCAGGCGCAGGGTACGGGCGTGACCAGGGCTGACGAAACGCTCACCCGGTCGCGGTGCCCGTCCATCAATACTAAACGTGGGCAAGAAACCGGCAAACTCAGGCCCGTGACGGTTGTGCGCGGCTGCAACCCCTCGTGCCCAGAAGTAAGCGACCATCGGTGGTGTTGGCGCGCCTTCAGCGGCATAACTGATGGCTGGGGCCAGGACCTGCGCGAGCGGCAAACGCCCAAACCGGTCGTGCATATCTCCCCACATGCGCACAACGCCCGGCACGGTTACCGGCAACCAGCCATAAACTGGCATATCGGTATGCCCGGCAGCGCTCAGTGCGTCAAGACTCAACCTGGCCGGTGCTGCTCCCGAACCATTGATGCCGTACAGATGATCGCCAGCCCAAATCAGGGCGAAACCATCACCCCCCAGCCCATTTGAGGTTGGTTCCAGCACGGTTAGCGCCGCGGCAGTGGCAATAGCTGCATCAACCGCATTCCCACCAGCCTGCAATATGTGCATACCGGCTTGAGATGCCAGGGGGTGACTGCTGGCAACCACTCCGCGCTCGGCAATCACCGGTACTCGCCGTCCGGGATAAGGAAAATGGTGCAGGTTGAGATCCATGGCAAGGCTCCTTCGCGCTCGACAGACAGATTGTGAAAAGATATTTGATTATACAATGAACTGTGTTCCGGCTTGACAGAAGAGCAGGAAGATGGTTCGATGAGAGCGATCCATGCAGCGATAAGATATAGAGAGAGACCGATCCGTGTCTCTACGATGAGCATACATCTGCCAGCGCACGATAAGTACCGACGAGTTTCTCTATTACCTATTGCCTCTGTGTCCTCTGCGTCTCTCTGGTGAGCATGGCACCCCCGGAGCGATTGACGATCCACGGGCATACACTATCGGTGCCTCTGTGTCCTCTGCATCTCTGTGGTGAGGCTGGCACAGCGAGAAATAATGCGCGTTCGATACAGGTGAAACATAAAGAGAGCTACCGCACACTCAGGCACTTCGCGCCGGCGAACATCAATACAGCGTATACCGCACTCTCAGCACGACATAAATTGGCAAAATTCAACGATCTGTGTTATAATACCGACGCTTATATCAGGAACGCCGGGCTGCGCCGGCCCGTGCGCGATTACACGAGGAGGAACCGCTCGTGGCGCTTGAAAAAGAAGAAAAATCGCAGATCATCAACGG